>Ga0207664_10000241_pt1 | contig 41182 bp, 41 predicted proteins | sample LARL83metaG_FD_184349 | JGI IMG/M metagenome (GOLD analysis project Ga0207664, IMG submission 184349) | Corn, switchgrass and miscanthus rhizosphere microbial communities from Kellogg Biological Station, Michigan, USA - LAR L8-3 metaG... | ecosystem: Host-associated > Plants > Roots >...
AGGAGAGACGTACACGCTGGCGAACGAAGTGTGCCGACGCTTTGCTTGATCGAAGGGAGAGATGCGCACCAGGCGATGCACGCCGATCTCGCTCTGCAGAAGCCCGAAGGCATATTCGCCGTTGACCGCGAACGTCGCCGACTTCAGCCCGGCTTCTTCCCCTGGCTGGTAGTCATAGAGCACGGTCTCGAAGCCGCGCCGCTCGGCCCATCTCAAGTACATCCGCAGGAGCATGTCGGCCCAATCTTGCGACTCGGTGCCGCCCGCACCGGGATGAATCGTGACAATGGCGTTGCGGGCGTCGTTCTCGCCGGAGAGCAGAGTCTCGGTTTCGAGCTTGTCGAGCAATTCGCGGAGAGAACCGATTTCACGCTGCAGGTCGGCGTCTACGCTTTCGCCCTCTTTGGCGAGTTCGAAGTAGGCGGCGATATCCTCGCCGCGGCGCGCGAGGTCGGCGTCGGTGGTGAGCACATGCTCCAGCCGCTTTTTTTCGCGCATGACCTGCTGCGAACGCTGCGGGTTCGACCACAGATTGGGGTCGGAGGCTTGCTTATCTATTTCGGCTAGCTGCGGACGGACCTTCTCCGCGTCAAAGATACTCCCGAAGTTCGTGGACTTTTTTGCCTAATTTTTCGTATTCGAGGACCAACTCTTGATTCATGAGGACGCGTCAGCCTTTTGTGTGTTGCTGTTTTTATGAGATGTGAAGCGCGTCAGCAGCGCTCCCAATGAAATTATCGCACAGGCGTATGCGAACCAGTCTCCATGACGGCTGTAGAAGGTGGTAACGGAAGTGAGGGCATACGGTGCGACCAGAGTGGCTCGCTCTTTGCGGGGAATGCGCGCCGTAACTCGCCCCCACGGATCGATCGAGGCGGTGACGCCGGTATCGGTGGTGCTCAGAAGCCAGCGATCATTTTCGATGGCGCGCATGCGGGTCTGGTTCAGGTGCTGCGCGTAGGCACCACTGTCGCCGTACCATCCATCGTTGGAAATGTTGACGAAGACTTGCGCGCCGTTGTTCGCGAACTGGCGCACTTCATCGGGGAAGATGGATTCGTAGCAGATGAAGACGCCGAGGTTCTGGCCCGCTGCATTCAAAGGGCTGCGGGATGTGCCATGCTCGAACTGACCAACTTCTTTCGTCAGCCCACCCGCAAACGAAAATAAACTCGGGAACGGCAGGTATTCTCCAAAGGGAACGAGATGCGCCTTATCGTAGCGGGCTGTCCACTCGCCGGTCGGACTGATGAGAACTGCCGAGTTGAAGATCGGTCCCTCGTTGCTCGAACGGACATCCGTGCCGATCGCGCCAGAGACGATCCAAGTTTTCGTCGCGCGGGCTGTATTGCTGAGGGTTTCGCGAAAGCGCGCATCGTTGGTGAAGAATGGCGCCGGGGACTCGGGCCAAACGATGAGATCAATCTTTGGAGCGTCCGCAGCGGACTTCACACTCAGCTCGGTAAGTTGGTTCAGAGTCTGCTGAAAATAATCAGGCGTCCAGTTGGCCGAAACGGGGATATTCTGCTGCACGAGCAAAGCAGCACGATCAGCAGTCGCCGGCGGCGGCGCGATGAGGCTCCCTGCCTGCAAGACCGCAGCCGCAGCTAGAGCAGCCGCCAGCATCGCTCCGCGCTTCTCTCGCGGAACCAGAAACGCCGCAGCCAGCGCGACGTTCACCAACATAATTTCCAGGGAGATGCCGTAAACGCCCGTCAGAGGCGCGATGCGGGAGAGGGCCGAGTTGTCCACCTGAGCGATGCCGAGCAGGTTCCAGGGAAATCCGGTGACGCGCGTGCGCGCCAGCTCGACCGCGACCCACAGAAATGGAGCGGTCACCAGCACACGGCGGTAGTCACGGCCGGGACCAGTCAACAGACTCAGTAATAGACCGAACAGTCCGTGATAAAGACCGAGGTAGCAGCAGAAAAGAAACAGAGCCAGAAGCGCCTCGGGCGCACTCAGGCCACCGAAGTGCCGCATCGTGTCGTAGATCCAGTAGCAGGTGCCCGCGTACCAGAGAATCCCACAGACGTAGGAGAGGAGGAATGCCTGGCCCGGGGATGCTGGCCTGAGTCGGAGAGCACCGGAGACTTCGAGTTCGCCGTCGGGACGCGCTCGCAGAAGGGCCAGAACCAGCGGAGTCAGGGCAAACCAGGAGAGAACGTAAACACCGGGCAGAGGAAAAATGATGGCCTGCAGAATGGCCGACAAGACGACCAGCAACCAGGCGCTGTAGTGAATTTGACGCATGTCAGTTGTGAGTTCTCAGTTCTCGGTTCTCAGTTTTAGTGCTCGACTTTCGCAGATAACATCGAACGGACAAACTCTGCAATCTCGGGAGTGACGTACTTCGGCGGTGTAATGCGGAATATTGGGCGATCTTTCACTGGCTTCAGCGAAACCGATTGCCAAGCGGCGCTTGACGCTTCGTGCAAGATCACGGCGTCGGCGCGGTCGAGATATTCTCGCGCAGAATTCTTGAAGTCGGCAGTTGCGGCATCGAGTACCGTCAGGTACAGATCGGGGCGCAGAAACTTCAGCACGCTGTTCGATTCGATAATCACGTTGCCCGCGCCCTCTAGACGCTGGCGCAGCGCAGGCATGGCCTCGGCGAGGCGTCCTTGCTCGGTGCGCACCCATAGAGCGCGGACAGCTCCGGCCACGAGGAAGCGCGAGGTGTCTGACTCGCCGGAGCGGTCGCGCTCTTCAGTAATCGCCCAGGAATGGTCGTCGGTGGCGCAGTCGCAAGGCTCGCCGTTGGCCGAGCAGACGCCGTGGCCGTATTGTGTGATTTTGACGGCGGTCCATTCGAACTCGCGCAGGGCGGAGACAAGGCCAGCTACCACGCTGGTCTTGCCTACACTGCGCGAATGCCCGCCAATCACAATTGAAGCCATGAAACAAAACTCCTCAGACCGAACGCCCTAAATCGCTAACCTTTTCACGCCCTTTTTTGCCATGCTTCTGACACGCAGCTATCAACCATTCCATAAAGTTCTCGATATGATCCAATGAAGCATCAAACTCAGGAACCCGCCACGCGTAACGAGCGGAGGGGTTCACCTCTGCAAGAGGAGTCGCTTTGAGAGCCTCCACCAGAGCGCGGTACTCTTCTGCGTTAACTGAAAATGGCTCCCATTCCGCGCCCGGTCCCATCCCTCCGCCGCCGTGTCCCCAGGCGAAAATTGGTTCAAAATGTGAAACGGCGGGAAAATGCAGCATGGCGGAAAGTAAGGAATGTCATAAACGAAGGTGAACAGCGAACCCTCATGGGGCTCAAGTTCGTGGTGAGGCCCGTGATCTCTCTCATATTGAATCCGCCGGAGATCGCTCATTGCAGTTCGTTTCTGATCAGTCTTTCTTGGCCAGCCGTGCGAGCGTCGCGAGTTGTTTCAGATACTCGCGCAGCGGTTGCGCCGGCGTTCCCCAGAACGCAACTCCCTTGCCGCGCAGAACTTTGTTTGGAAGGACGCCGCCCTGGCCTCCGAGCATGACTCCCTCTTCGATGCGAGCATGTTCCCCGATGCCGACCTGCCCACCGAGCACCACACCTTTCTCGATCACGATGCTGCCGGAAAGGCCGGTCTGCGCGGCAATTACGACGTCTTCGCCGATCTGGCAGTTGTGGCCGACGTGGACGAGATTGTCGATTTTCGCTCCGTGGCAGATGCGGGTCTCGTCGAGGGCGCCGCGATCGATCGTGGTGTTGGCGCCGATCTCGACATCGTCTTCAATGACAAGGCATCCGACCTGGGGGAATTTCTCGTAGTGTCCCGTCTTGCGGTCGCGCACGTAGCCGAATCCGTCACTGCCCAGGACCGCCCCGGCGTGCACGATCACGCGATCGCCCAATGTGGTGCCGGGATACATCGTGACATTGGGATATATCTCGCAGTCGCGTCCAATCTTTACGCCGTCGCCGATGGCGCAACCCGCACCGATGCGAGTGTTTTCGCCGATCTCGGCACGTGAACTGACGACTGCGCGCTCTTCCACGAAGCCGCCCGGGCCGATTTTTACGGACGGATGAATCACCGCTGTGTCGTGCACAGAGCCCTTCCCGGCGCCATGGTGTGATGAGGGCTCCTGGAATGCCCGCGCCGCACGGGCGAATGCGAGCTTGGGATGGTCGCTGATCAGTAGCGGCCGCTGGCAGTCGGTCGAGGCGGCGAACTCTGGGGCGATCACCGCGCCCGCGCGAGACTGCAGAGCGACGGCCAGATGTTTCGCGTCCTCGACAAAGACAATGTCGTCCCGCGAGGCTGACTCGATGCTGGCGACTCCGCCGAGTTCAATCGCGCGATCGCCGATCAGGCGGGCTCCGACTACCTCGGCGATCTGTTGCAGCGAGCGCTTCATGGCTTTCAATGTATAGCAGCGGGGCGACGCGAAGGAAGTAGACGAATCGCGAGATTTACTGCGCCGGCGGGACGCAGGGTTGCGTTGTGCTCTGGCACATGAGGAACGTACCGCCGCCCACACACGAGGCGTCGCCCTGGCCACCCGTCAGCTTCCAACTTCCCACGGCGATTCCATTGCTGAGCGTTCCTACAGTCCCAGGAGATCCGTTGGTTGTGCCCGTAAGGCCGCCATCGGGGGCGGTGAGCGTGAGCACATTGCTGTTGGTTGCCGACGACACCGTAAAATTCAGACTGCCCGATACCGTGTTCGTGGAACTGACGGTCAGAGTAGCGTTACCGGCCTCTCTATTGTCCGCGACCGCTGTCCCAAAGCACTTTCCCCCATTGATGAAGCTGAAGGTGATATCTCCGAGGGGTTCGTTGACACCGCTGTTCGTAGTCAGTGTGAAACCGGTGGTGAAATTCAGCAAGGCGGCCTCGCCTGTGCCGCCGGTCAGTTGGGCGCCCCAATTCCCCGTGGTCGTGGTGCTGACTGTGGTGTTCGGAGCGTTATTGGCACAGCCACAAACCGCGAGTTCCAGCGCTAGCACGACCAGGAGTGCAAACTTCTTCATGTACCGTCCTTGAAATGGGGTCTCTATTGAGATGGGTCTCTATGAGAATAGAGAGGTGCGGGCAGGGCCGTCAATGGATGTAAGGGCGGATGGTCAGACCGCGGACCTCAAGGCGCCGGACCTCAGCCGTCGGCCGACCTAAGGTTGGGTTGAGGTCCGAGGGCTGAGGTCTGACGTCCGAATTTCACATCTTCGTCATCGTGAAGGTGCCAGTGCCCGTGCAACCCGCGCCAGACAAAGTCCAATTGCCAGCTATAGTGTTCCCTTTCGCTGTGCCGGTCAGTTTGAGGGCGTTGCCCGGAGTCGCCGAATTCACAGTCATGCCGAACGATCCGGTCATGTTGCCGTTAAAGTTCCCCATCAGGGAAAAGGACCCGGTCTCCGTTTGAGCGGTCCCAAAACACGGCGAGGGCGACGTAATTGTAAAATTGCTGACGCTCACCGACCCGTTGCTGCCGCTGGACAACAGCGACATGCCCAGCGTGAACTGGGGATTGTTGCTCGAATCGACCAGGGTCGCGGTCCACGTGCCGTTAATGTTGGCCGGATTGCTCGAGCTATTTGAGCCGCAGCCGACCAGCGTCAGCGCCGCCACTAACAATAGTGCCAATGCAAACTGCTTCATAAAGATTTCCCCCGGGTTTGAGATGCCGAAGGGGCGCGCGAAGTTAGATGCCAAGTCTTCGCGAGGCGAAGGCCAGGGATCGCCAGCGAAACGATGCTTCTGATGTAAGTAGAAACCCGGAGACTGGGAAATTGTTGTATGGAGTATAAGATATTCAATATCAGCAACTTACACTTGTCATCCTTGGCCACCGATGGAAGAACAGCAACGAGATCGAGTTGTACAGGGTCGCTGAACATCCGTCCTATACGTTCTTCCTCCGTCGCTGCTTTATGACTCCGCCGATGAGCAAGACGATCGCAATGCCGATCAGAAACCCGGCAGCGAAGTGGGCATAGTTGCCTTGCCCCCAAAGGCGCAAACCACTCCCGATCACGAAGGCTACTAGGCCAATTTGCGTGGACAAATTCATTCTTGATCGAAACACACTGGCTCCTTCGCGGGCCTCTGCTCAAATGCACTGGCGAGACGCGGCCGTGGGTGCCCGCTGAATCTCGCCGACAGCGCTACGCCCCGCGCTTCTGCTTCAACTCCGCCAACAACTGCTCGATGCGGTCTTCTTTTTCGAGCGCAGCCAGGCGGTCGTCGAGGTTGTCGCCGGCGATTTCGGACTTCGCCTGACTCACTGCTTCCGAGTGCGCCACTTTGCGCTGCATGCGATCGAATGCGGCGGTCTTCGATCCGTCGCCGGATGCCAGGCGTGCATCGCTGGCCTTGCCTACCGCGCGGGCGCGGCGAGATTGTGCGATCAGCACGTCGGCCTTGGCTTGCGCTTCGGTCAGTTTCTGCTCGAGTTGGCGCAACGCGGACTTCAAATTCTCTACCTGCGCCTTCTGATCGCTGACCTGCTGCGTGAAGTTCTCGCTCAGTTCGCGATAACTCTCCACGCGCAACAATGAGGCACGCGCCAGGTCATCTTGCTTCTTGTCGACCGAGAGTTCGGCCTTGCGCATCCATTCGGCGACTTTGTCTTCGTTCTCTTTCTGCTTTTTTTCGAGCAAGTGCTGGTCGGCGATCGCAATTGCCACCTGCGTCTTGACCTGCAGGAGTTGGTTCTGCATGTCGAGAATGACCTGCTTGATCATCTTTTCCGGCTCCTCGGCCTTGTCGATCAGGTCGTTGAGGTTGGCCCGGACTAATGTGGAAACGCGCTCAAGTAATGCCATGGTGAACCCCCTTCTTTAGCTTCTAACTCTTAGCTCTCATCCATTCCTACCGGGATGGGCCGCTCAGTTCTTTTTCACTGCATTTGCTGTCCTGACATCTGTCTTCGCATTTCATGTGCACGATGAATTTGCTGACACTCGGGACAATCCGTTTCTTTGCGGCGGAACGAGGCGCCGAGGACCATGCCAATGGCTACGCCAATCGCCAGCCATACGCCGATGTGACCGGCCATCACTCCAAACACCGTGCCCAGCGCCGCTCCGAGCGCGATGCCCCATCCTGCGTGCTTTGATTTGTTCGCCATAACTTTGCTCCAAGACGGCTTCCGCCATCCGGATCCCGGTAATACATGTCAGCCCGGAAGCCGGAAACCCGAAGCCGAGTTGAGGGGGAACAGGCCCCGGCCCGTTCCCCGGACCCCTCGCTTACGCTTTCGGTGCATCGCCCGGCTTCAGGGCTTTGTCGCCGATCTGCCGTACCTTACCCAGCAACTCACTCAGCGGCATGCCCGAGAGCGTCTCGAACAGCGCCGGCACCTGCGCGGCCATCTTGGTGATGTCGCCGGTGATTTTGTTCATGCCCGCCGCCTCGCCATTGCCGGTCGAGACGATGGTGATCTTGTCGACATTGGCCAGAGGAGCCGCCAACGCCTTCACGATCTCAGGCATGCTGGCGAACAGTTTGTCGATGACTGCCGCCTGGTTGTATTCCTGATAGGCCTCGGCTTTTACGTTCATCGCCTTGGCTTCGGCCTCGCCTTTCTTGAAGATGATTTCGGCTTCGGCCTCGCCCTGCGCACGAATCGACGACGCCTGGCCTTCGGCTTCCGCAATCAGCCGCTGTTTTTCTGCCGCGGCGAGAGTCTCAATTCGCTGACGCTCGATCTCCGCGCCCTTCAACACGGTCGCGATCAATTCCTTCTCGCGTCGGTTGATTTCCGCTTCCTGCACCTTGACCTGCTGTTCTTTTTCGACCTGCTGTACCTTCACCTGCTCCGCGATCACCTGCTGCTGCATGATGTTGGTCTGGATGTCATAGGCCTTATCGGCCTGCGCCTGCTGACGCTTGGTGACTTCGAGGTATTGCGCCTTCTTGATTTCAAGATCGCGCTGCGATTCCGCCTGCTTGGCCAACGACAACGTCTCGGCCAGCACACGTTCCTGATCGGCCTGCGCCTTCGCTACGGCGGATTCGCGTTGCGCCAGCGCACGCTTGATTGCCGTATCACGATCGGCTTCTGCCGTAGCCACATCGGCATCACGCTTGATGCGGGCCACATCGGGCTTGCCCATGTTGGTGATGTACTCATTCTTGTCGCGAACTTCTTTGATGGTGAACGAGATGACTTCCAGTCCCATCTTGTTCATGTCTTCCGCGCAGGTGCCGCGCATACGGTCAGAAACCATTTCCGGTTGCTTCACAATCTCTTCGACCGTGAGCTGGCCGATGATGCCGCGCAGGTGGCCTTCCATCACGAGTCGGATCAGCCCTTCCCGTTCCTGGTCGGATTTGGTGAGGAACTGCTCGGCCGCGGTCAGCACCGATTCTCTGTCGGACTTCACCTTGATCTGCGCCACCGCTTCGACTGTCACGGCGACGCCTTGCTTCGTATACAGATCCTGTTGCGGAGCCACATCAAACGACATAAGTTCCAGCGAGAGATCGCGGCAGATCTGGACCATTGGCAGCACGAGTGTGCCGTGTCCCTGCACTACGCGCGTCCCGCCCAGGCCATACACGATGAGTGCCTCGTGCGGCCCTGCTTTGCGATAGAGCCTGGCCATTCCGCTCATCAGGAACAGAATAGTCATCACCACGAGCCCGACGACAATCCAAATCACCACCACATGCGAGAGCCCCTCAAACATAAACGCCTCCTTGAAATCGCTTTTGATATCTCGATCACGCGTCTAACCGCGCGTTACAAAACCTGTCATCTGATCCAGATCGCGAATAATTCGCTCTGGATCGTGGTGCCCCAGAAAAACTTCGCCGTTAGTCGTCTTGATATGAACCACCTTGTTTCCCCATACGTAGGCGCGCGTGCTGCCAATGCCGCGAATGCCGTAGCCCCGTGCCAAGGCCCAAGGCTCGATCGAATAGCTCAGGATCGATTGCTTCGGAATCGAGCGCAGTCGAATTCCCAGTGTCCGTATCTCGACGCCATCCAGCAGGAAGCGGTATTGGAATCCGGACAGCACCATCGCCGTCGCGCCCAGTCCGAGGATTGCGACCGGAATTAACGCAAACCGCGCCGGGCCCGTCGGACGTAACGCTACCGCGATGAACGGCCCAACGAACGCGGGCAGAATAATCAGGCTCCATAGGCGTCCCGAGTGCGTCTCTTCCGCCAGCACATCGCCTCTCGATGTCGTCGTTTTCATGTTCAACTCCGACGCTCCAACGGCTGCGGGCGAAGTTCGAGTCGCGAGTGTGGCATTTCGTTGTGCTGCAGGTTCCACTCCACGATTGAGTAGTTGCCGTAGCACAGGAAACCAAGGACCACGTAAAACAAGGCCAACATAGGCCACGCTGCGGCTGGTTTCAGCGCAAACACAATCAGTCCGCCGACCGTAAAGAGGATCAGCATCACAGTCAGGATGCTGAGCCCGAGCATCAACGCCCCTTCGCGGGAGGTATAGCCGTTAGGCTGCCAGTTAGCGTCGAAGTGAACCGCCAGACGCATCGGGAACCGGTCCCAGGCGCGCCAGTAGTCGAGCGCGACGACGGGAAGCGCCAGCCACATCAGCCAAACTGCCGGTTTGTAAAAGCGGCTATTCATGCGCTCTCCTCACAAGTTCCCGCTTGTGTCCCAATCCTGCTTCCACTTCCAAAAACCCAACCCGGCCGCGATCGCGATACCGAACATGGCGCTCGGATCGGAGACGCTGCCAATTCTGATCCCCGACATATGCGGCACAGCCATCTGATACGCGTGATCGGCTTCCCAACTGAGCCACCAGATCGCCACGTAGAAGCCGATGACGAAGATCCAGGAGACGACATCGATTTGCCGGCCCAAATGCGCGACGTAGCCAAACAACGCGCAGAGTACAGGGAGAAGCACTGCGTTCATCATCAGCGACGTCACGTAGTAGTGATGCGACACCAAGTACGAATAACGGCGGCTTCGAATCGTGACCATCGCAGGAATCGAGTTCTCGATCCGAAGCAAGTGGAATGCAAGCACTGCTCCGGCGAAAGCGACCATCGCTGAAACCAGAATGTAAAGTCTGCGTTCCATCGCATGCTCCTCGTTTACAGCCCGGTCGACTTCTCTTCTGCCGGCTCGCCTTCTTCGCCCGACATCTCACTCCACAAACGAACGTAGGCGATTCCCTTGTCGTAGCGCGTGACGACAACTTCAGTTCCCTTCGCCATGGCGCTGCCGTCTTCGCTGCGCGCGCCACAGACGCGGCGGGTTCCGACTTGCGCATAAACCAGTTCGCCCGTTCCACCTGCGCGGATGGGCACGCAGAGCTTGCCGAGGACGCCCACCATCTCCGTATCGGCGGGATCCATATTCTCGTTGTCGGAGATGAGCACGCGGCTCAAGAACAGAAAAATAATGCCGCCTCCGACCAGGCCGGCTCCTACGGAAAGCGTCAGTCCCGCTCCAACCCACACCGTCGAGAAGCGGGTGAGCAAATATCCGGTGCCCCCAAACCACGCCAGGAATGCGGCCAGCGTGGGCGGGTTGAAGGGCGAAACGCTCGTGCCACTATGTGCGGGCTGATTCGCATCCGACGCGTCCGAGGCCGCGGAACCGTGCGCTGCGGGCCCGTGCGCCGGGGCATGACTGCCAACATGTCCCGCTGGAACGTGCGCTGCCGGCAGATGCGAGCCTGTGTGCCCGTGAAAATGCGGCAGGTGGAGGCGTCCGGTGCGTGCTCCGCCAAAGATGAACGAAAAAAAACTGAAGCAGAAACCGACTGCGAAACAGATCAAGTAGAAGTCTGACCAGGTCATCGGATTCGCCTCCCCTCCGCATCTGTCATGCGGCGATGGTTCGCCGCCACTTCAGGCCGCAGCGCATCAAGCAAGCGGTCGGCCAGTCCCGGTGTATCGAGAATCGCGCCGAGCAACAACAGGCAGCGGCGCGTATCTTTTTCGCGTGCAGCCTTGATCAGCACGTTGCTGACCTCCGGATCGTTCGCGAAGCGCTCGGATCCTTGCAGCAACCAAACGTCGAGTTGCCCTTCGGTCGTCCTCAAGTCTGAAGTCAACTCGGCGTGGTAACCGTCCGGGTCATCCACCAAGAATCCGGGATGCACCTTGAAAAACTTCGCCAGCAATGCGCGCGATGATTGCGTCATATGGGGCCGCGCCCCGCTTTCAATCTGTGACAGGTAGGACTGACTGATGGTCTTCCCTTCTCCACCCCGGCCCTTCGCCAACTCTTCGCGAATCGCGCGAACCAGTTCGAGTTGCGTCATCGGACGGCCCAGGCCGCGCAACGATCCTTCGACCTCGCGCAAGTACCGAATTTTTTCGCCCAGCTTCACCGGCCACGCCCCGTGCTATATTTCAAATCGAGATAACCATATTGCAATTTGCGATGTATGTCAAGAAGTGGATTTCAAACGTTTTCAGGGGGTTAGAGCCGTGGATCGGTGCTGGTGGCGACTGCGGGCGGATTGGGCGTGGTCCGGTGCAAGTGGGCCTGATAGACGGCCGGCAGAACTTCGCACGCCGCGCCAGTACGTACAAAGCTGCGAACCAATTCAGAGCGCGAGAAGTGTCCCAGGCTCAATACCCGAATCAACTCGCTCTTGGAGAAGCTTTCCCAGGCGCGGCCATGCCCCCACGGAAAGCAAGTGGCCTCGACAGCAGCGACGGTAAGGCCGTCGCGCTTTCCAGACTCGATTTGCTCGCGCAGCCAGCGAAGGTAGTCGAGCTTCTTTTCGAGTGCAACGCGCGGATCCTCACGGATCACGACGCCGGGAATGTCCGGAAAGTCCGGACGCATCGTGTGGACGTGGCCATGCCCTTCGACCAGGACTTCGATGTCGAGCGCGAGCAGGCGTTCGAGTGTGTCGATCCATTGGCAACTGTCGACGTCGGGGTTGGGCGTGGCGAAATAACTTCCCATGAACGCGTCGCCGGCGATCAGCACTTTTTCGCGCGGGTCGTAGAGCACGATATGGTCGTCGCAATGGCCGGGCGTGGACAAGACTTGCAGCGGCCCATGCGCGGTGCCTATGTGATCGGAAAGAATCTCGAACGGCGGCTGAAGAGGCGAGGGCTGACCAATGATGGCGGCGCGCACAAAGGGCAGCCGCCACGGAGATTTCAAGAGCGCAGCGGTCGCGGAAGAAAGATATAGCGGCGTGGAGGTAGCTTGCGAGGCCCAGTTCAGATTGCCGACGTGCTCTTCGTGATGATGCGTCGCCACCACGGCCTTGATGGTTCCCTGAGGAAGCCGCCGCAAATGGCGGGCCAGAGAACGGCGCATGCGCGGGGATCCGGGATCGATCAGCAGTCCGTCATAGACAACGGCGGTGAACAATTCCCCGAAGAGAATTGGGACTACGTCGCAGGGGACGCCGCCGAGAAACAGGATGGAGAGTTTGCCGCCGGGAAAATCTGCTCGCCGACGGAACGTACGAAGAAAAGCGAAGCATTGGCTGAGAAAGTCACGCACACCCGCTCCCACGATAAGTGGCAACCGGATCAGCAGGCCGATCAGGTAGCAACTCCAGAAGGTCCCGAAAAACGATTTCTTCTTCACTTCATCGGGACACGCGACACGACAGGCGCCGCCGCGGCACTTGCTGACTGCGTAGCGGTTGCGGGCGACGAAGCGGTAGGCAACGTCCCCGATCCAGCAAAAGGGAGGCATGCGTCCGAGCCACCCGATCACGAACGTTGCGGGAAAGAGACGCGCAAGCTCGGCGACTGCGTCCCATCCGCGACGAACCACGCCTTGCGGCGTGACCACGTGCAACTCGCGCAGACAAGCGTCGAGTTCGAGACCCGGATGAATGCCAGCCAACAGATCGGGCAGGATGGGAAGCGCCGCTACTTTGCCCGTGCGGTCGAGCAGTTTGAGCCATGAAACAAATGCCTGGCAGATTTCGCACTGCCCGTCGTAAATGGCGACGAATTGATCGCGCGAGAATGCGTGTTCTTCTGTCTGCGCCCGGTCGGATGGAACTGCGGATGAAGTAGTTGCAGCGATGACGGAACGCTCCTAGCAGCGGACGCTTTCTGCTCCGCCGATTCTGTCAGAAGCGTAAGCCATATGCCAGCGATTTCGCGGAGCGTGCGAGTGCGCGGTAAACAAAACGCCCCCGGCTGGCCCGGAGGCGCTGCTGTCTGCTCTCTCTTCATTCTTTCCTGCGGTTGGAACTCGGCCCTATTGTTTGCGTCCGTTGTGTTTGTCGCGGTAGATCTTGCGCGACTGACGATTTTGCTGGCGGTTAACCTGCTTCTTTTCCTGCGAAGTCAGCATGCCACCGTTGGTGGCGCGGTCATTGCGAACTTCGTTGTTGATGCGCGTCTGATTGTTTTCGAGGTGCGCGGCTTCGCCCGACGTCAACTGTCCGCTCTTGACTCCCTGCGCGATGCGATCCTGTTGGTTCTCTTCCCGCTTGCCGACTTCGCTCTTGGGATTCGTGTTCTGCACCGGGGCGTTGTGCTTATCGTTGTGAATCTGCTTCGACAGCTCGTTTTGTTGCTGGTTAAGGGTGGTCTTGTCGGCAGAGGTCAGCTTGCCATTGTCGAGTTTGCGCATGTCGCGCTCTTCCTGGTTCAGGTTCGACTCTTTCTTCTCCAGGTTCGAGGTTTCGCCGGCCGTCAGTTCGCCGCTCTTTACGCCATTGGCAATTCGGTCCTGCTGGTTCTCTTTGCGATCTTGAATGCTCTCGCCGGTGGGCGGGTTCGGCGCTGGAGTCGTGCTTTGGGCCACAACAGGGAGCGCGAGAATGGCCAGCGTTGTACTCAGAAACGAAATCTTGATCGTGCTCTTCATGGGAACTCTCCGGTTGGTCTGATTTTTTGTTTCTTAACGCGTTGTGGCCACACGGAAAGAAACCCAGGGTGTCAAGAAATGTTGCAGAATTTTTATGTGCCTTGGCGTGAAGGACTTACAGGCGGAATGGCTTGACTGGCAAGGGTTTCGGAGGGCCGAGAAGTTTTCAGAGTCCCGCCTCAATGCGCGATCTCGGGTCGAGGTAGTCGCGCAGTGCGTCTCCGATGAAGTTGAAACTCAGCACGGCCAGCATCACGGCCAGCGCAGGAAACAGCACGAGGTGCGGCGCGTCGAACAGGTGCGCTCGGCCATCGTTGAGCATCGCTCCCCAACTCGCGGTCGGAGGAGGTACACCGAGGCCGAGAAAACTCATCGTGGCTTCGGCGAGGATGGCTCCAGCCATGCCGATCGCGGATTGCACGACAACAGGCTGAATGATGTTGGGCAGAATGTGGCGCACGATGATGCGCAGGTCACTGGCGCCGAGAGCACGAGCGGCCTCGACGAATTCGCGCTCGCGGGCGGCGAGGACCTGTCCGCGGACCAGGCGAGCGTAGCCGACCCATCCGCCGAGAGAGAGAGCGAGAACAAGATTGAAGATGCCGGGGCCACGAAAGGCGACGAAGGCGATGGCCAACAGAATTCCGGGGAAGGAAAGAAACGCGTTCATCAGAACGACATTGACGAAGCGGTCGATGGCTCCGCCGTAATACCCTGCAATCGAACCAATGATGAGTCCCAAGGCGAGTGACGTGAGCACCACGCAACTGCCCACCAGCATGGAGATGCGCGCGCCGTAAATTGTGCGCGAGAGAATGTCGCGGCCAAGTTCGTCGGTGCCGAACCAGTGCATCGAGGACGGAGGATCAAGGCGTGCGGGCAGATCGATCGAAGCTGGATCTTGCGAAGCGATCCATGGCGCGAACAGCGCGAGGATGACGAAGACAATCACCAATACCACGCCCGCGGCCGCCAGCGGATTGTGGCGCGCGTTTCCGGCAATCCTGGAACTGAAGGAGACGGTGGCGGTCGACATCGCTAAATATTAAACCCCGCTACCACGTCTCGAACCGGAATTTCCGGAAGTGAGCAATCAGTTCAAAATCCGAGCGGTTCGTGGTGACTACCCGGGCACCGTAAGAACGCGCGGTCAACGCGATGAGGACGTCAAAGTGCAGGTTCCGCAATTTGTCCGGCTCAAATCCTCGCGCGGAGTGAATCTTCGCTAGGATCTGGCCCGATTCCAGCCAATTCTTTTCGGTGGGCGTGAGGATGGGATGATTTCTCACCAGCGTTCTCAGGAATTCTCGCTCTGCCGTCTTCGTTGCACCTCTCCACAACTCCGCCAAGACGACCGAGGAAGTTCGTATCAGACCTGTTACGGATTGAATTCGAGGCTGATGCCGGCCTGTTCGCAGATCATCGATCAGGACAGAGGTATCGAAGAGCAGGATTTCACTCACGATACCCCGCAAACGAAAGCTTTCCTGCGTTCTTCTTCATCAGATTTTTGAATCGCTTGAGCGCAACGATTTCTCTCAACGCGACATGCACCGCCTCGGTACGAGATTTCGCCCCGAGAACCTTCACCGCTTCGTCCGCAAGATGAGTATCTAAACGGATTGACGTCAAGGTGACAGCCATTCGCCTACCTCCACAACGTATATACGTTATCATATTTATGTATATATGGCAAAGTGCACTGTATGCGTGAGCAGCAAATATTAAATCCCCGCTACCCCTTGAGTTCAACCATGAATTGTGCTGTCATAAGAAGAATGCCGGGACCGCATGGTCTCTTCGCATGCGCGCCATCAACCTCCACCATTTAGCTCATTCCCAGGAGGAAAAATCATGAGTAAAGTCTCGTATATTCCCAAGGACTACAACACCATCACTCCATACCTGATCATCCGAGGAGCGGCCAAAGCGATCGATTATTACAAGAAGGTTTTCGGCGCCACGGAACTGTTTCGGATGAATGGACCAGACGGCAAAGTAGGACACGCCGAGTTGAAGATCGGCAACTCGCACATCATGCTGTCCGACGAAAATCCCAGCATGGGGCAGGGGCATACCAGCGCGGCCACGATTGGCGCGAGCCCGGTAAGTCTTTACGTGTACCTGCCCGACGTGGATCGCGTAGTCGAGCGCGCGAAGATTCTGAAACCCGTCGAAGATCAGTTCTACGGCGATCGAACCGGTTTCCTTCAGGATCCGTTCGGACACCTGTGGGGCGTCGCTACTCACATTGAAGATGTGTCACCCAAGGACATGGAAGAGCGGATGAAGAAGTTGACGCCAGCTGCATAGCCTCTTCGGAACACGGGGCGGGGCGCAATTCCCCGCCCTTATTTTCCGCTAGGACTTGGGCTTTTTCACGATCGCAGGCAGCAGAACCACGTGCCGCTTCCCTTTCGCAGGGTCTGAAGACTGCGCTTCTTCAGGATCGCTGATGACCAAGAACCAAGCCTCCTCAGTGCCGTGGCGGTATTGCTGGATGGTCACTCCCACTTTAGAAGACCTTGCTACCTGGTTGTCGGTCGTCCAGCCACGGTCTTTCATCTGCTGTGAATAGAAAATGAGAATTTCCGCCGCGGTCGCGTCTGTTTGGAACAACCGCATACTTTCCTGCACCTGGATACCGTCTTTTTCCACCTCAGAAACGATGGCTCCCACTGCAAAGAGCATGAAGGTCGGGAAGTGTTTGATATCGGCCGGGACCTCAAGAGAATTCGGCGACTCGGGCGGTGTCGGATCGACAACGACCGGGGCGGACACTTGCTCTTTGGGCATCTCGGGATTTGGCTTGCGAGTACAAGCCACCGCGACCACAAGCACCATGAGCAGGCGCCGACGCCTTTGAGCCTCATCTTTGATCCGATTTACCGCTATCTTGGCCTGAACGAACCACCATAGCCTCCCACGTCAATCGCAGAAGGACGCGAAAGTGAGCGCACCCAAGTACAAATCCTGAATGTGCGACAATCTGGTCAATGCACCTAGGAAGGCCCGCGTCTGAACAGACAAGATCTCGAACCACAACCGTCAGGCTTGTCAAGAATTCAGCCGCGAATGTGGCACGGCTCGGCTTCACCTCGCTGGTTGCCATTGTTCTTCCTGCTTATCTGACGCACCGACTTCCCGTCGAGGTGTACGGCGCATGGGTGCTGATCCTGCAATTGGGCGCCTATGTCGGCTATCTCGATTTCGGCGTACAAACCGCGGTCTCCAAATACATCGCGGAGTATGAGGCGAAAGGCGACATCGAGGGATGCAGTCGCTGCGCGAGCGTAGGACTGGCCATCATGGTCGCGGCGAGCATCGCGGGCGTCTTGCTGACGCTCGGCCTCGCCGCAGCAGTTCCGGAACTCTTCCGGAACATGCCCGCCGACATGTATCGCGACGTGCGCATCAGCATTGTTTTCGTGGGGATTTCCCTCTCCGTCACTCTTGCCGCGTCCATCTTCTCCGCCATCTTCCTCGGCTTGCAGCGCTATAACGTGCCCATGGTTACGATGATGGCGGGCCGGCTTTTTTATGGAATCGCCGTGGTCTTGTCCGTGTACTTTCACACCAGTCTCGCGGTTATGGGAGCAGCCGTGGCGGTCGCAAATCTGCTCTACGCCCTGGTGCAAGTAATCGCGTGGAAGCGACTGGCCAATCACATTTGCGTCACGTTGCACTCTATCGACCGAGCGATGCTGAGGCAGATGCTGAACTACTGCGTCGTATTGACGATATGGTCGGTGTGCATGCTGTTTATTGGCGGGATCGATCTTACGATCGTAGGACACTACGATTTCGCGCAAGTCGCCTTCTACTCGATTGCAACCTCGCCCACAACTTTCGTTCTAATGTTGATTGGTGCGCTGCTCGGTCCGTTGCTGCCGGCCTCGTCAGCTTTGAGCACCGAGCGCACCGCAGAACAGATGGGGGATATTCTGCTGCGGGCCACTCGCTACAGCACGATAATTCTTCTGGCCAGCGGATTGCCGGTATTGGTTGGAGGATACTGGCTTCTGCGCCTGTGGGTCGGGCCGAACTATGCGGTTCACAGCGTGCAATTCCTTCGCGTCCTGCTCCTCGCCAACATCATTCGAAATCTCTGCGCACCCTACTCCACTATGGTCGTTGCCACGGCGAAGCAGAGCGTCGCGACGGCTTCCGCAGTCACTGAGGCCGTGACCAATCTGGTGGCGAGCATTTGGCTCGCCAGGCACTACGGCGCAATGGGCGTAGCAGCCGGCACGTTGATCGGATCCTTCGCCGGGGTCGCCATGCATTTTGGAGTCAGTATGCACTACACACGAAACATTGCCGTGTCTCGCGTGAAGCTGTTTGCTCAAAGCATGCTACTTCCGGCGACAATGGCGATACCCTCGGTGCTCTTGGTGCGGCAATGGTGTTACGCAGGGTTGCCTGCCATCAGTCCGGGACTATGGCTGCTGTGGGGCAGCACGACGTTGTTTGCGGCGTGTTTGGTGGGATTGAACGGCGACGACCGGAGTCTCTTGTTTCGTATGGCTGGCGGCAGGGCAAAGTTGAGTTGAGAGCACAAGAGAAGTTTTATCCGCTATCGCCGCCATCGCTTCGTTGAAAAACCGCGGTAAGCCCGGCGCCGGCATTCGGCTTCCTTTCTCCTTTCCATGCGGCAATCCGCAGAAGCCGGGCCAGAACTCCTCTGACATATCGGACCGGAATCATGGAATTCGCCAGACTGTGCCAGGTGTCCCGGCTCAGAGCATCGCTCAATTCATCCGAGGTCGAGATCTCCAGCGCCGACAGGCCCTGTGCGCGGCAGAGCTTGATGAGAGATTCAATCGGGAAGAAGAATAAGTGTCTGGGAGCGTCCAGATGCTTCCACGCGGCCTTCAGGACCGAATATTGATAGCTGTCGATATTGGGAATGGCGATGACCAGAATGCCGCCCGGAGCAAGGCTTCTTGCGGCTTGCTCTACGACGACCCAGGGACTTCTCAGGTGTTCGAGGGAATGCCACAGAGCAATCACATCGAACTTCTCGTCCATCCGGGCGAGCGATGCCGCTGGATCCGAGGACTGCAACGCCCTGATGCCCACTGTCTGGTTCAGGAAATCGACACATTTATGATCGATCTCAATGGCGGTGACATCGAATCCGGCATCCTTCGCGTTGCAACTGAAGATGCCAATCCACGGACCGATCTCGAGCAGCCGCCCGCTCTTCTTGTATTTCAGAATCGGATTCAACCTGTAGCGTTCGCTGGCCGCCAACTCTCGCAACGCGGCAAGAGAGCGGGGCATCGGTTGATAACCGCCTTCATAGAATGGCACCAAGTCTGCCGGAATAGGGTCCATAAAAACGAGCCCGCATTCGCAACATTGGTGATAGTGGAAAACAGAATTCGTGGTACGCCGGTTGCGGTCCGTCGAAGAAACAAAAGGCTGCGTGCGTCCCTGACAATAAGGACAGGGCCGTGTCGCTGTATCGTCGCTCGAACTCGCGGATGTAGCTTCCTGAGGCAATAGGGGCATCGAACTGTTGTCGCGGGATAAATTGCTTGCCTATTGTCTGATTCTTGGGTTCGCAACGGAATACAGTACATCCGTCAGAAAGTTCACGGCCACGTAAGTCAGCCCGATCGCCAGGATGCAGCCTTGCACCAGGTAATAATCACGGCTCGATATGGCTTGGATCGTGAGGCGGCCGATTCCGGGCCAGGCGAAGATTGTCTCGGTGACGATGGCGCCGGCCAGCAATGCTCCGAATTGCAGGCCCAGCACCGTGATGACGGGAATCATGGCATTGCGCAGTGCGTGACGGTAAACGACAGTGCGCTCTGGCAAGCCCTTGGCGCGAGCGGTGCGGATGTAATCCTGGCTGAGTTCTTCGAGCATCGAAGTGCGGACCATGCGGGTCAGGATGGCGGCGAGCGCGCTGCCCATCGTCAGTGCGGGCAGTACGAGATTCGCAAACGAGCCCGCGCCCGAGACCGGGAGCCACCCCGCTTTGATGGCAAAGAGCAAGATGAGAATTGGTCCGAGCGCGAAGTTAGGGAACGACAGGCCGAAAAGGCTGACGATCGAGAGCAGTCGGTCGTCCCAGCGATTGCGGCGGCGGGCGGAGCGAACTCCTGCGGGGATCGAGAGAATGATTGCGACAAACAGCGACGCCAGCGTAAGCCGCAGCGTGTAGGGATAGCGTTGCGCTACCAACTTCGTCACGCTCTGGTTGTACCGGAAGGACGGCCCGAGGTCGCCGTGCAGCACGCCCTTCCAGTAATGAATGTATTGCTGGCCGAGCGAGGCGTCGAGGCCGTAGGCATGGCGGGTAGCGGCGATGTCGGCGGGCGGCGCGCCTTCGCCGAGCATCTGCTGGATGGGGTCTCCGGGGACGAGGTGGATGAGCAGGAAGACGAGGCTGACCACGAGCCAGATGACCGGCACGGTGTAGCAGACGCGTTGAAGGATGCGGATTAACATCAGTTCTCAGTTTCCGGTTCTCAGTTCTCGAATCCCAAACACGCCTGTCATCCTGAGCGGAGCGAGCTCGAATGAGCTCGCGGAATCGAAGGATCCCTTTCACTCCGAATCAACATCTGCCCCATCGAGGAGTTTCAGGCTCGTCGATCACGGGGAGAATCCCTTGAATCGTTTGGACAGAGCAACGACGAGCAGGGATCCTTCGACTGCGCATGGCGGCTCGCTTTTGCTCGCCGCCGTGCTCCGCTCAAGATGACAAACCCCTGGTTTTTCGTCGCCAAAATCGGTCGTCGTCAATCCCCCGCCCCTTTAGCCGCCTCGGCTTCGCCTTCAGCCTTGGCGGTCTTTTCGATCCTCACTTTGGCGATCCGGTGGCCTTCCAACTCTTCCACCGTATACCGCCGTCCTTCGTATTCGAAGGTGTCGCGCAGATTCGGGATCCGCTGCAACCGGGCAAGGATAAATCCTGCCAGCGTCTCAAAGCCGGCGTCGCGCGGCAGAGTCAGGCCATATTCTGCCTCCAGGTCGCGGATGTTCACCGAGCCTTCGAGCACCAACACCGATTCGTCTTCCAGAGCGGGCTCATTCGGTGCCATATCGAACTCGTCTTCAATATTTCCGACCAACTGCTCGAGGATGTCCTCCACCGTGATCACCCCAGCGGTCGATCCAAATTCGTCCACCACGACCGCGAGGTGGCGCCGCCGCTCCTTAAACTCCGACAGCAATTCAGCCAGAACCTTCGTTTCGGGTACGACCAGTACGTCGTGCATGATCTGGCTGATCTGCATCTTCGAAATTCTGGTAGCGGTGGATTGGCCCAGATTGCTGAGGCGGAGCCGCATCCAGCGCATCAGGTCTTTGTAATAAAGGACTCCGACAATGTGCTCCGGCCCACGCTGCGGATCGTACACCGGAATGCGCGAATGCTGGCCCTCGACCACGCGCACCAGGGCTTCGTCGAGCATGAGGTCAGAAGGCAACGAAAAAATGTCAGGGCGCGCCACCATTACCTCGCGCACGGTAATGCTGTCGAGTTCGATGGCACTGTGGATCATCTCTTCCTGAAATTCTGGAATCTGCCCGAACTGGCGACTGGCCGTTACGATGAGCTTGAGTTCATCGGGCGAATGGACGGCTCCTCCGCGGCGCGCGGCTTGCGCCCCAAATAATCGCAGCACCAGGCCACCCGACCGGCGCATGAAGAAGAGGATCGGACGAGTAACGGTAAGAAAGGCCTCCATGGGGGCAGCTACCGCAAGTGCAACCTGCTCGGCGCGCTGCAGGGCCAGCGTCTTCGGCACCAGTTCGCCCAGGATCACGTGCATGTAGGTGATCACGCTAAAAGCGATCGCGATGGCGATGGTATGAGCGTAGACGGCCGCGTGCGGAACTTTGTGGACGAACTCCATGCCCTCGACTAGGCGAGCGACCATGGGCTCGCCGATCCAGCCGAGGGTCAGGCTGACGATGGTGATGCCGAGCTGAACTCCGTTGACGACTTCGTCCAGCCGCTGGTGAAGGCGCTGTACGATGCGCGCGCCGATGCGTCCCGCTGCAATGAGCTGCTGGATGCGCGTATCGCGCACGCTCACCAGAGAGAATTCTGCCGCCGCGAAGAAGGCATTGGCCGCCACCAGGAGAAGGATTACAAGCACCCGGAGCAGCACAAAGGCGATCATGGAAGGCTAATTCTAACATTTGAAAGACAGTTGCTAAGGCAGCTGCCAGTTGCCAGTACCCAGTTGCCAGTCGAGGCGACGCGGTCGCCGAACCTAGCATCCCACTGGTAACCAGTGCGCGGGGTCACAAATTTCCGTGGGATAACGCGCTATCCTTTTAACGAACGGTTGGTCTAACTGGCAGGCGGCAGGCAAGTTAGCGGCTGCGGCCCTATTTTTTAACCTTCAGGCAACATCGCAGGAACAAAATCCATTCGTAACCCGTACTAAGGAGTGAGGGCGGCATGTGGCTCCCAAATCTCCACTTGGCAGTGTCCATTTCGTGGTAACCACAGGAGGCGTTGTGAACGGTAACGGAAATAATAAGAAGAAACGTCGCAAACTAATAATCTGGGGCAGCGTGGTAGCAGTGATCGTTCTGTTGATCGCGGGTGGAGTGTTCGCGGCGACACGCGGCGGCACCAAGATTGACCCTTCGAAACTCGCTAAGGTGGAAAAGGGCGACTTGGCCAAGAGCGTCGTTGCGACGGGCAAGGTCACACCGATCATCAAAGTCGAAGTGAAGTCGAAAGCCAGCGGCATTGTGAAGAAGCTCCTGGTGGACTACGGCGACCACGTCAAGAAGGGACAACTCCTGGCCCAACTCGACAAGATCGAAATCGAGGCCCAGGTGGAGCAATCGCGCGCGGCCCTGGAAGCGGCGGAGGCAAATCTGAAGAGTTCTCAGGCCGACTTCGAACGCGCCAAAGTGGATGCGGAAGGTCCGGATGTGCCCGTGTTGAAGCGCGCCTATGACCGTGCGATCGGGATGGCGAAAGACGGTGTCGTATCCGCCTCCGCGCTCGACGACGCTCAGAAGAACTACGAGATGGCGCTGAACAAGCAGAATGTCTCGAAGGCGCAGGTCACCGTACTCAAAGCGAAGATCGCGCAGTCGCAAGCCAACGTCGCGCAAGACCAGGCGAACCTGAAGCAACTGGAAGAGCAGCTTAGCTACACCGACATCATTTCGCCGCTCGATGGCATCGTGCTCTCGCGCGATGTGCAGATGGGCGATGCGGTCAGCTCGATTCTGGTATTGGGCTCCTCGGCCACGCTCGTCATGACACTCGGAGACACCAGCGAAGTCTATGTGAAGGGCAAAGTGGACGAGAGCGACATTGGCAAGGTCTATCTCGGACAGCGCGCGCGCATCAAGGTGGAGTCGTTCAAGGACAAGACCTTCGATGGCAAGGTGACGAAGATTTCTCCGATGGGTGTGGAGAAGGACAACGTCACGACGTTTGAAGTGCGCGTCTCCATTCAAAATCCAGGCGGCGAACTCAAGGCCGAAATGACCGCAAATGCGGAAATCATCCTCGAAGAACACAAGAACGTGTTGCAGATTCCGGAAGGCGCCATCCTGTACGACAAGGACAAGAAAGCCTCGGTAGAAGTGCCTAACCCGAAGGGCAAAGAGGGCAAAGATAAAGTTGCCGTCAACATCGGGATCTCCAACGGCGCCAAGACCGAAGTGCTCAGCGGTCTGAAGGAAGGCGATCAAGTAGTACTGCAGTAAGATCGGGCATTCGGCTTCTGCAATCCGGCTTCCGGTTCAAAGTGCTAATCCGTATAACCCGGAAGCCGAGAGCCGGAAGCCGGGTGCCGTTTAGGGACCGATCATGACTCTCTCTGAAATTCTGCGTCAGGCAATCGCCACATTCCGGGCCCACAAGATGCGGACCTTCCTGACGATGTTTGGAATCGTTTGGGGAATCGCGTCGGTGATCATCCTGGTTGGCCTGGGACGCGGATTCAGCGTGGATCAGAAAAAACACATGCAGACCCTGGGTAAAGACCTGGTCATCATGTGGGGCGGGCGGACGAGCTCGCAGGTCGGCGGACGCGCTGCCGGACGAGAAATTCAGTTGCATGTGGACGATGCCGAGTTAATCCGCGACGAGTGTTATCTCGTCAAGAACGTCAGCCCCGAGTTGCGGCGAACCATTCCAGAAGTCAGCCAGTACAACCTGGCGAATCGTGGCGTGGTCGGGATGTGGCCGTCGTACCAGAGTTTCCGCTCACTCGAAGTCTCCGAAGGCCGCCTGGTCAGTGACGACGACGAGAAGGAAGGCCGCCGCGTTCTAGTGCTGGGATCGAAAGCCTACCGGCAACTCTTCCCCGGGCAGCCTGCAATTGGCGCCGGTGTTCTGGTGCAGAGCGTTCCCTACACCGTCATTGGCGTACTGAAAGAAAAGAAGCAGAACTCCAACTACAGCGGGCCCGATAACGACTACCTGTTCGCCCCGTACTCAGCAGTATCGCGCGATTTCCCGCCTCCGACCAAGCCGGGCGCCGGCATTACACGTGGTTTTCTGGACGACATTGTTTTCGAAGTAGGTGATCCCGAGCAGCATGAAGCTGCCGTTTTGCAAGTTCGTCACGCACTGGCCCGGGTGCACCATTTCGACGCGCTAGATAAAGACGCGCTATTTATATGGGACACGATGGATGGCGCCAAGATGCTCGATAAGATCTTCGGCGTGGTGACCATCTTCTTCGGATGCGTGGCGATTGTGACGCTCTGCCTGGGGGGCATCGGTGTGATGAACATCATGCTGGTCTCGGTCACCGAGCGCACCCGCGAGATTGGCACGCGCAAAGCAATCGGCGCGACCAAACGCGACATCGTTCGACAGTTCTTTGCCGAATCTGCGATGTTGACGATCGTAAGCGGCATTCTAGGACTTGTCGTCGGCGTGGGAACGTGCGCAGCCGTGGAAATGTTGCCGCTGCCGGACTTTGTCCCGCATCCAATCGTTTCCTGGATTTCGATTGTTGCTTCAATTCTGACACTTTCGTTGATCACCGTGACCGCGGGCATGTATCCAGCCCAGCGCGCCGCGGATATGACACCTGTGGAGTCACTCCGATATGAATAACAAACAAGCTGTCCGCCTCAGTTCAGTGTCCAGCCGGTCTCTTGCAGGCTTCGCCCTGACGATCGCGCTGGTCGTGCTGTTCGCAACCACGGCTGCAGTCGCCAGAACACCCCAGGGCTCCTTCGAAAAAACGCTTACGGTCAGCGGCCCCGTCGATCTGGAAGTGCTTACGCATTCGGGCGACGTCACCGTGCGAACCGGGTCATCGGGCGTAGTTCTGATTCGCGGAAAGATCTACGTGAGCGACCACTGGAATATTTTGCCTGGAGTGGAGATTGGCGGGGAAAGATCGAAGGGCAGTGTCCACGAAATCGAGCAGAATCCTCCCATCCGGCAAGAGGGCAACAGCGTTCATATTGACTATGTCAACGTCCGCAACATTGCCATCGATTATGAGATCACGGTCCCGACGGAGACGACGATCCGATCCCACAGCGGCTCGGGTGATCAGACCATTGAAGGCACGCGCGGCAAAGTTGATGTGCAGACCGGGTCCGGCGACGTGAGGCTGAACAATCTTGCCGGCGAAATTCGGCTGCAAACGGGATCGGGCAACCTGCGGGCGCGCGAGATCTCCGGTGCTATCCGCGGCGGCACGGGAAGCGGCGATGTGGAGATCGAAGAAACCGGGAAGGGTGACATTGACCTGCACACGGGCTCGGGGAACATTACCACCCGGGGCATTCAAGGCGGCTTCCGTGGCGAAACGGGAAGCGGTGACGTGACGGCAGAAGGCACCCAGACAGGCGCGTGGCAGATTCGTACCGGCTCCGGCAATGTGCACTTGCGCCTGCCGGCAAACGCGGCCTTCGATGCAGACATCAACACCAGTTCCGGAACGATCGACGTTGAAATGCCTCTCGAAATGACCGTGCAAGGGCGCGTGCAGGAGTCACGAAAAACGATTCACGGCAAAGTTCGGGGCGGCGGGCAGCTGCTCTCGGTGCGGACGGGATCGGGCGACATACACATTCAGTAGCTTCAGCACGGACACGGAGTCGTAGAGAAATGCAAACGCCAACGACCACGAAGGAGACGAAGGTGCCCTCAGTCGAACCGAGATCCATCTCGGCTCCCGTGGTTGTACTTCGGGACCGTCGCAGGCGTGTGGTAAGAACGATGTTCCTGAAGGAACTCATATCGCAAGGCTGGCAGGCGCTGATGCGCGATCGCATGCGCTCGGCGCTGACCATGCTGGGCATTGTTTGGGGCCTGGCCTCGGTCGTGCTTCTGCTGGCCTACGGACAAGGATTGGGCGGATGCGTGCTCAACGCTTTTCTGAACATGGGGAACAATGTGATCGTTCTATGGCCGGGACAGACGAGCATGCAAGCCGGCGGCCAGAGGGCGGGCAAGAAGGTCGCCTACGAACTGGAAGACGTGGAAGCAATCCGCGACGAAGTCCCGATTGTGCGGGCGGTGAGCGGCGAGATCGACCGTGACTTTGGATTCAAGATCGGTACGCGCGTGGTCTCCATTCAGGTGCGCGGCGTGGATATGCCTTACGGGCAGATGCGCAAGCTTGTTCTCGATGACGGGCGGTACTTCAACGAGAGCGACTTCGCCGACCACCGCCGCGTGGTGATTCTCGGCTACAGCGCGGCAAAGAAAATATTCCAGGGTGCCTCGGGAGTAGGGCAGCACGTCGAAATTGGCGGGCTGGACTTTGAAGTGATCGGCACCATGCGCAATAAGATCCAGGACTCGATGTATCAGGGGCCGGACAACGAAAACGGATTCATTCCCTTCGCCCTGATGCGCGATCTGAAGAACATTCGCGATCCGGACGAGATCATTATCCAACCGACAGCTCCTGAACTGAACAAGAAAGCTTTAGCGGCCGTGCGCGAGGTAGTCGCCCGACGGCATCACTTCGATCCGAAAGACGAGAAGGCTACCCCGGAGTGGGACACCATTGAAGACCGCTCCATGATCAACGCCTTCTCTTATGGCCTGCAGGCAGTGCTGGGGATTATCGGAATCTGCACGCTGGCGGTGGGCGGTATCGGCGTAATGAACATCATGCTGGTATCGGTGACGGAGCGAACGCGGGAGATCGGCCTGCGCAAGGCCATTGGCGCGCGGCCTAGACATATCCTTGTCCAGTTCCTGCTGGAAGCCCTCGTTCTGACCTTTGTGGGTGGCATGGTCGGAATGTTGGTCGCAGAGCTTCTTACCTGGGCAATACCCCCCATGCCGCTGTACGACGAGTTCTACAAGACCGCCGACCACGAAGGCGCGATCTTCCTGCATGCCTCGATGAGCGTGATGATGATCTCGTTCGTGATTCTGTCGCTGGTCGGCATCGTCTCAGGATTCTTCCCTGCTCTGAAAGCCTCGCGGCTGAATCCGATTGAAGCTCTCCGCTACGAGTAGGCAACGTTCGCGAGAGGCACGGCGTCAGACATAGTAACCACTGGGATTTGACGTCGAGTTGTACGGGGACAGCAAGACAACTTTGAAACGAAGGATGCTGGGTCATGCGGGCCGTCACCGACATTTTCACGCAAATCTTCCGCAATCTGTGGGCGCACAAACTGCGTTCGTTCCTCACTATGTTCGGCATCGCCTGGGGCGTCGGATCGCTACTTCTTCTAGTTGGAGTTGGCGAAGGCTTCCGCTCGGGGAACAAGCGCGAACTGGCAGAGTGGGGCAAAGACATCATGTTTCTGTTTCCCGGCCGCGCACCAGCGGTACAGGGCAACATGAATTCTGCGCGTTCGTACCTGCTCACGTACGCAGACTTCGTGGATATCCGGCAGGCCGGGCACGTGCGCAACGCCTGCCCCGTCATTTCACGTAACGACTTGCACGAGGTGAGCGAATTCGCCACCGGCAGCGGCGAGATCATGGGTACCGAGCCCGAACTCAACGAGATCAGTTATCTGCCGTTGAAAGAAGGGCGTTGGCTGAATCGACTGGATGGAGCGCAAAGACGGAACGTGATTGTTCTCGGATACGAGTTGCAGAAAACACTTTTTCCTGGGCGCCCCGCAGTCGGCTCATTCGTTTTGCTGAACGGCATCCGTTTTGAAGTCGTGGGCAGCATGCCGCATCTGGGCCGCGGCGACAATATGTGGCTGAACATGCGAGGCTACATCCCATTTGAGGTGATGGCCGCGAACTTTCCGCTTAAGGGGGAAAATCATCAGAACTCGATTTCGTTCGTTGAGTATCAGCCCACCGTCACCGCCGATCACGTACTGGCCCGGAACGAGGTTCACAAAATCGTAGGCCGCAATCACGGTTTCAACCCCAACGATGAAAATGCATTCGACGAGTGGGACTCGATCCAGGAGTCGAAAATGGTCGGCACCATCTTCGATATGATGAATATGTTCCTGGGGGCGGTGGGAATGGTTACGCTGGCTCTCGGCGCGATCGGAGTGATCAACATCATGCTGGTCGCCGTCAGCGAGCGCACGCGCGAGATCGGGTTGCGCAAGGCTCTGGGCGCGACGAACCGGAGCATCCTCTCTCACTTCTTTCTTGAAGGATTGCTGCTCACCCTGGGCAGTGGCTTGATTGGGTTGTTGCTGGCCGCCGGTTTCATGGGGCTCATGGGAGGAGTGCAAGGGCCGCAAGGCTTTGATCCGCCACGATTGGTGCCCATGTCGGGCATACTCGCGATTGGCAGTCTGACTCTGGCCGGAGTGATCGCGGGTCTTTATCCCGCGCGCAAAGCAGCGATGCTGCAACCAGTGGAGGCGCTCCGGCAGGAATAACTGCCACCAGACACAGTATGCTCCGTGACCTGATTCAAGAAGCCTACACGGCGATGCGCCACAACCGGCGCCGCACCGCGCTGACCATGCTGGGCATGGGGTGGGGCATCGCGACGGTGGTCATGCTGCTCGCTTATGGCAACGGCTTTGGCCAGGCCTTTGAGAATATCTTCGCCAACTTTGGTACCAAGCTCGTCATCGTAGTACCGGGAAAGACATCCACCCAGGCCGGCGGCCAGAAATCAGGAGAGCAAATCCGCTTTACCGCGGATGATGTAGAAGCGCTCACCACGAACCTGCCCCAGATTACGCACATCACTCCCTCTGTCGACAAGCAGACGAGCGTTCAGTACGACACAAGGGCTTTCACCTTTCCAGTCACTGGCAATGATCCCAATGTTTTCGACATCCGCTCGCTCAACATGGGTCCCGGGCGTTTCTACAACATGGAAGACCAGGTGCAACGGGCGCGCGTGGCCGTAATTGGGGCCGAGGCCAAGGAAAAACTGTTTTCCGGGCGCAACGCCGTCGGAGAATACATCCGCCTTGATGGTCTGAGCTTTGAAGTGGTCGGCGTCTTGCAGGCAAAGATGCAAGAAGGAAATGACGACATTAACCGCACCATCTACGTTCCCTTCACGACGATGAGCGATCTGAAGAGCACGCACTACCTCGATACGATCTGGTTTAACTATCAGACTCCGGAATTCGAGAAGATCGAACCCGCGGTGCGGACGATTCTGGCAACGCAACATAAGTTCAATGAGTCGGACCGGCAAGCGGTTCGAGTCTTTAACTTGATGACCCAACTCCATCAGTTCGAAATCATCTCGCTCGGGCTGAAGATACTGATGGGTTTCATTGGTACTCTGACGCTCGGCATCGGTGGCGTCGGATTGATGAACATCATGCTGGTTTCGGTGACCCAGCGAACGCGCGAGATCGGCGTGCAAAAGGCGCTGGGTGCGCCCCGCCGTTACATCCTGATGCAATTCCTCGCCGAGGCTTTGACAATCACTTTCATCGGCGGCGTGCTGGGAGTGATCCTCGCCTACGTGGTCGCGCTATCGGTGGGAAGGCTCACGTTGTATAGCGCGTTCGCCAAGAATGGCGAAGCCGGAGACATCCGGTTGATCATTGCGCCGAGCACGCTGATCGCGTCCACACTGATCCTCGGGGCAGTCGGACTGATCAGCGGAATGGTGCCGGCCTTCCGTGCCTCGCGACTGGATCCAATCGAAGCGCTGCGGCACGAATAGAACGTATTAATTTTGCTTAACGCCTATTACCTCCGTTCCTTGACGCACAGGTTCCCGGCAAATTAACTTCGAATTTACAGGGATTAATTCGTCTTCAGTATTTCGTCTTCCAGCGAGGGAAAGTTGCCATATCGTCCGATCGTCACTCTTACTACCGATTTTGGAACCAATGATCATTTTGTAGGCGCGGTCAAAGGTGTCATCCTCGAGATCGTGCCCGAAGCTGCGATCGTCGACATTTCGCACGCCGTGCAGGCCTTCGACGTGCTTGACGGCGCGCTGGCGATTGCGCAGGCGTATTCGTACTTTCCCACCGGAACGGTCCACATGGTGGTGGTCGACCCGGGCGTGGGCACTACGCGGCGTCCGATTTTGGCCTCAAGCGACGGGTATCATTTCGTGGCTCCCGACAACGGCGTGCTCTCGATGGTGTACGCACGCGAAGAACGCATCCGCGTGCGCCACATTTCTTCGGAACATTATTTTCGGCAGCCGGTCAGCAACACTTTTCACGGACGCGACGTGTTCGCTCCGGTGGCCGCGTATTTGGCCAAGCAAGTGGACTCCGACAAGTTCGGCGACGAAATCGAGGACTACGTAAAGTTCGCCGCGCCCCGGCCCAAACCCGCCGGCGAAAACCGCATGCGCGCCGTCGTTCTCAAAGTAGACCGCTTCGGAAACCTCATCACCAACGTGAAGCCCGAAGATGTCCCTGTACTCTTCGCGGCAAAGCCTGGAGCTTTCAAGATTGTGGTTGGAAGCAAGGAAATCACTGAGATCCATCAGAACTACGCCGAAGGCGGCCCGGGAGAAGTGTTCGGCATACTGGGCAGCATGGGATATCTGGAGATCGTGGCCAACCGCGCTGCCGCGGCGCAACTCACGGGCGCCGGCAAGGGCAGCGAAGTCAGCATTATTCTGGGCGAGGCTGCCGCGGCCGGCAAAGGCGCCTAGCGCAGTTTCTATCGATAGAAAGCGACTCCGCAGGCGGCATCCAACAGCACAGCGATCGACAGCGCAATGACGATGCCAAAGGCATAGCTCGACTCCTTCATCTGTCGGAAGGCAACGATTCCCGCCACAATCAAACCGACCCCCGTGAACACCGGGAACAACCACTGCTGCTGCAGCGCGAGCGCGGTCCCCAGAAAGATCGAGAAAAACAAGCACCCCAACGCGATAAGAACACCCAACAAAAATCCCAACACTACCTGCATGGTAGGTCGTGAATTGTTTTCAGGTTGGGTCTCGAACATGTGGGTCTCAGGGTGACGATCGTTACGAACTCTTTGGCCTGGGATGGACGTGGCGCTCCATTTCGCCCGTCCACTTAAGGAAGCGCCACAATTCATGACGCTCACGCCACATAAACTCCCAGAATTCCAGAAAGCCGATCTGCGTCATTTTGACGCCGGTGTAGGTCTCGATCCGCCACAGAAGATACGGGCTGCGCCAGGGCGCGAGACGATGGCCTTTGGTGGCGTTCCAAAGGAAACGAAGTTTATAGCGCATGCGAGACCATCATAACCACAAAGGGCGCGAACGTACACGAAGGAAGCACGTCCCGGAATCATCGTCGGCCACAATGTTAAAATCCAAGCTTCCTCAGGGGATCCATGACTGATCAGAACGCCCGCCAAAAGGCCGAAGACCACTACTACGCCGCGCTCGACCTGATGGCCGACGGGCATCTGGAGAAGGCCGTCGCTGCATATCAGGAGTCTCTTGCCGCTGACCCGACGTTCGTCGATGCCATGCACGGACTGGCTCGGGCTCTGCAGGACTTGCAGCGCTATGACGACGCCATCGCAGTAGCGCAGCGGCTGGCCGAGATCGATCCCGACGATGTGCTCGCGCATACCAGCCTGTCAGTGCTGTATATGAAGAAAGGGATGATCCCCGAGGCAGAAGCGGAAGGCGCCAAGGCGCGAGTGCTGGGATGGAAGCAGCAGCTGAAGAAAAGCTAGCCGTCAGCACTCAGTAAAACGGCATTCCTGATGGCTGAGCGCTGACTTCTACAACCCGTACTTCTTCATCAAATGCCGGAATGAGCGATAAGAGATTCCGAGGACGTCGGCGGCTTTGGTCTGCACGCCGCCGCTCTGGTTGAGGGCATTCTGCAGCAGCGAGCGCTCGATGCCCGCTACGTAGTTTTCCATTCCCATCCCGTCGGGAAGGCTCACGTCACTGCCGATTTCCGGCAGTGAGCCTCCTCCGGCTGAGGCGGCAGCAGCGCGGACTTTTGGGCGCTCAGCGGGTAGTTCGACGTGCAACTCCTCGGTCATTTCGAGCGCCACGGCGCGTTCGACGGTGTTCTCCAATTGGCGAACATTGCCCGGCCACTCGTAATCGCAGATCGTGTCAAGCGACGCTGCATGCACTCGGAGAATACTGCGGCCGGCAGCGGTGGCATATTTCTTGAGGAAGTGATTGACCAGCAGCGGAATATCTTCGCGGCGCTCACGCAGGGGCGGCACGCGGATGGGGATCACGCTCAACCGGTAGTAGAGATCTTCGCGAAACAGGTTTTCCGCGACGGCCTTGTCGAGTTCTCGGTTGGTAGCGGCAATCACACGGACGTCAATCGAAATTTCGCTGGTGCTGCCCACCGGACGCACGGTGCGCTCCTGCAAAACCCGGAGCAGCTTCACCTGCATGGCAAGCGTCATCTCGCTGATTTCGTCGAGAAAAATCGTGCCGCCGTCGGCGACTTCGAACAGCCCACGCTTGTTCTGGTTGGCTCCAGTGAACGCGCCTTTGAGGTAGCCGAACAGTTCGCTCTCGAGCAGCGTCTCAGGGAACGCTCCGCAGTTCACGGAAACGAATGCCTCCGTAGCGCGCGGCGAACAGACATGCACGGCGCGGGCCACGAGTTCTTTACCTGTGCCACTTTCGCCGTGGATCAGGACCGTGCTGGCCGTGGAAGCGACGGTGCGCACCGTCTGCTTGAGCTTCTCCATGGCCCCGCTAGAACCGATGATGTTATCGAGCGAGTTGCGGGTCGCGGCATCGCGGCGCAATGCGAAGTTCTGCCGGCTCAGCACAAGTTTTTCGAGCGAGCGGTTGAGCGCCAGCTTGATTTCGTCGACCAGTCCGGGACTCTTGCGAATGTAGTCGGAGGCGCCACCGGCCTTGACTGCCTCGACGGCTGCTTCATAGTCGTCGACCGCGGTGATCAGGATAACGGCAGAGTCGGGCGAAACTTTGTGCGCGTGTCGTAGTACTTCGATGCCGTCAACATTGGGCATCTTGATGTCGGTGATGATGACATCGTAGAGAGCACCGTCAATTTTGTTCTTCGCGGCCTGTCCGTTTTGCACTGTCTCAACGCGGTGCCCTTCGCGGCGCAGGGAGATATCGAGCATCTCGCAAATCGAGCGTTCGTCGTCGCAGACCAGGATGTTAGCCATGCAACCTCCCTCCGGCGGCCGCAGCCAGCGGTTGCGCGGAAAGCGTTCCGGCTTTGGCAGCCCCAGCGACGGAATTCTTATCGGTCGAAGCAGCCCGTTCAGCATCGAGACGCCGCAGGCGCAGGACGAACGTGGTTCCCTGCCCCGGCTTCGATCGCGCCCAAACCTTGCCTTCGTGCGCCTGCACGATCTGGTAAACCAGCGCAAGCCCGAGTCCAGTGCCGCCTTCGAAGTTCGACTGGAAGGGCTCGAAAATTTTTTCAATCTGCTGCGGGGTCATGCCCATCCCGGTGTCGGCGATGGCAACCTGCCAATCGTCGCCCAGCGACTCGATCGCAACCGTCAGCTTGCCGCCATTTTTCATAGCGCGCACAGCGTTCTCGCAAAGATTCCAGAAGACCTGCTTGATCTTGTCGCCATCCGCGATGGCATACGCTTCCGGCACCGTAAATCGGCGTTCAATTTCGATGCCGGTCTTCTCGGCGGACATGCGGTGATCCATGAGCGTGAGCGTGTCTTCCACCAGTTGAATCAAATCGGCCCGGTCGAAGCGATATTGCTTGGTGCGCGAGTAGGCCAGGAAGTCAGTAATAATGCTGTTCAGGCGCTGCGACTCGCGCGTCACGATGTCCAGCAGGCGCCGGTGCTCCTCGTTCATTTCAGGGACACCAGAGAGCATGCTGACCGAACCGGCAATCGATGTGAGCGGATTGCGAATTTCATGAGCGATGGCGGCGGCCAGGCGCCCCACGGCCGCGAGACGGTCCTGCATGCGCACTTCGCGCTCCAGGCGGCGAATCTCGGTCAGGTCGTCGAGGACGTATACGAATCCAGATCCCGCGCGCTCGGGGACTGCCAGGCTCGCCACCCGCACCCGAAACGTCTTGCGGAATTTTGTGGGGGCATCGAAGCGAACCTCAGCGTGCGGATGTTGCGACTCCACGTTCGGCAAAGGATCGAGAAATAGTTGCGTGACCGGCGCTCCAATCAAGTCGCCGGAAGCACGCTCGAGCAACCTCTGCGCCGCGGTATTCACCAGCGTGATGCGGCCATCAAGGCCTGTGGTGATCAGGCCGCTGCTGATCGAGTGAATAATGTTTTCGTGCAGGGCCTGAAGGTTTTCGAGCGCACCACTCGTGTCTTTCAGCTGTACGCGCACCTGGCGCAATTTCGTGGTGAGCAGTCCCGCCAGGTAGGCTACTGTCAGAAAGGCAAACAGGTTGACGAAAATGATGGCTTGCAGCGCCTTCAGTCCGGGGTGCGTGGTGCAATAAGAAGGCACCACGCCGTAGTAGTTCAGCTCAAGCACGGTGCCGTAAAGAATGAAGGCCAAAGCGGCAACGAGGTGCGCCCACACTTTCGGCAGCAATACAGCGGCGACGATGATGACCAGCGGATAGAGAAAGTTAAGAGAACTGTCCCAGCCGCCGGTTTCGTGAACAACGAGGCTGACCAGCACCAGGTCCGTCAAAACCTGCAGCGACGCCTGCAGGCGGTGCTCCTGCCAGAAAGAGAGCAGCAGCACGTAGAACAAGGAAAGGCTGTACCAGAACAGAATCGTGCTGATGAAAAGCCGCATCGGCAACGGCGCGGGACTGAACTGCGCAACCGCCAGTTCAATGGCCAAGAGCAGGGTCAGGATGAAGATGCGGACCCGAACCAGCCAAACCAGCCAATTGCGCTCGTCGAACGTGGATTGCATTAAGAGACCTGAAGTTTCAAGGTTTCAAAGTTTCAAGGTTTCAAAGTCCGAGGCACTACACCTTGAAACCTTTTCACTTTGATACCTGTTTCTGCTTATCCCGCCAACTTGGCGATCATGGCGAACAGCGGCATATACAGCGAAATGACGATGCCGCCGATCATGATGCCCAGCGTTCCGATGATGGCCGGTTCCAACATGGCCAGCATGTCTTTCGTAGCGGCGTCGACTTCTTCTTCGTAGAAGTCGGCAATCTTCTGCAACATCGAATCCATGGCGCCGGTCGCTTCGCCGACTCCGATCATCTGCGTAACCATGTTGGGAAACACACCGCACTCTCGCAGTGGATCGACGATGGTGCGTCCTTCCTCGATCGCCTTGCGGACCTTGAGCAGCGCTTCTTCAAGAACCGCGTTGCCCGAGGTCTTGGCCGTGATGGTCAAGCCTTCGAGGATCGGCACACCTGAGGTGATCAGCGTTCCCAGAGTACGGGTGAAACGGCCGACCGCGATCTTGCGCAACAGCGATCCGATGATCGGGATGAAGAGCAACATCTTGTCGAAGTAGTAGCGACCACGGGGATGCTTCTTGATTTGCTTGATGCCGAAGAACAGGCCGAAGGCGCCCACGAAGAACATCCACCAGAAAGTTTGTACGAAGCCGCTCAGCCCGATGACGATACGGGTAGGCAGCGGCAGGGCGACACCCAGTCCGGCGAACAGGTTGGCAAAAATGGGCACGACCCACTTGAGCAGCGCGCCGACAATCAGCATCGCCATGCTGACGACGGCGATCGGGTAGATCAATGCCGACTTCACTGCAGCCTTCAGGCGCACGGCCTTTTCCACGTAGGTCGCAAGGCGTTGCAAAATGACGTCGAGAATACCGCCGGTTTCACCGGCCTCGATCATGTTCGTGGTGAGGTCGTCGAACACGACCGGGTACTGGCGCATGGCGTTCGCCAGCGTCGCGCCGCCCTCGACCGTGGTACGCACACCGGTCAGAGTCTTCTGAAAGGCTTGATTTTCCTGGTTGGCCGCCAGGATTTCCAGACACTGCACCAAAGGCAGGCCGGCATCGATCATGACCGAGAACTGGCGAAAGAAGACCGCGATGTCTTTAACCGCGACCTTGCCCGAGCCAAACGTGGGCATGGAAAATTCCTTGCCCTTTTCGCGAATCGCACCCGGCGTGATGCGCTCGCGCCGTAATGCCTGCGCCAACGCCTGCTTGTTCGCCGCCATCCGCTCTCCGGAAATCTTCTGTCCGGATGCGTCCTTGCCGGAAAATGTAAACACTGGCATGGTTTTAGCCTCTCTTCAGTGACCTGTCTGTTACGTGAAACTGCTCGTTCAAATTCTTTTTCTCACTGCACACGCATTAGTGTTTCGACGGAGCCGCTCCTCGTGCCAGAGTTGTTCCGGCCGTAGTCGGCCGGGTCAACAGGCTGGCGCCGCGGTTGATCATTTCCTGCAACTCGTCCACATTGCTGGAGCGAGCCATCGCGACTTCCAGCGAAATCTGCTTCTGGAAGTAGCACGTGGCCAGCGCCTGGTTGAAGGTCTGCATTCCAAACTTTTCCTGCCCTGACTGCATCGACGAGTAAATCTGGTGAATCTTGTCCTCGCGGATCAGGTTGCGTACGGCTGCGTTGGGCACCAGAATCTCCATGATCATGGCGCGTCCCTTGCCATCAATGCGTGGCAGCAGGCTTTGGCACATGATGCCTTCGAGCACCAGCGAAAGCTGGGCACGAATCTGCGGCTGCTGGTGTGCCGGGAAGACGTCAATGATACGGTTGATGGTCGACGTCGCCGAGTTGGTGTGCAAGGTGCCGAAAGTCAAGTGGCCGGTTTCCGCAATTCGCAGAGCCGATTCGATGGTTTCCAGATCGCGCATTTCGCCGATCAACACGACGTCCGGATCTTCACGAAGGGCGGCGCGCAAGGCGTCGGTGAAACTCTTCGTGTCAGCGTGAAGCTCGCGCTGGTTGACCACGCAATTCTTGTTCATGTGCACGAACTCGATCGGATCTTCGATGGTCAGAATGTGATCGTGGCGCTCGCTGTTGATCTTGTCGATCATCGACGCGAGCGTGGTCGACTTGCCCGATCCGGTCGGTCCCGTCACCAGCACCAATCCGCGCGGCTTGTCGCACATCTTGCTCACCACGGGAGCCAGGCCGAGCTGGTTGAACGACTTGATCTCAAACGGAATCACACGGAAGACAGCGGCCGTGGCTCCGCGTTGATTGAAGACGTTGGCACGGAAGCGGGCCAGTCCTTTTAGACCGAAGGAGAAATCCAGCTCCAAGCTTTCTTCGAAGCGGTGCTTCTGGGAATCGGTCATCACGCTGTAGGCCAGCTGCTTGGTCTCGGCCGGAGTCATCTGCGGCAGGTCGAGCGGCACCAAGTGGCCGTGCACACGAATCTGGGGCGGCGAGTTTGTGGTGATGTGCAAGTCGCTGCCGTTCATCTCCAGCATTCTCTTGAGCAGATCGCTTAACGACAAACCCATAACAAGTGTCCTTCCCCTTTTAAGTTCCTGATCTTCTTCTCGATCGTTGGCTGCCAGTCGTTAACGACAGACGACCAGCTACAAACAATGGTTCTAATGAATCGTTTCGCGTGCGACTTCCTCAAGCGTGGTCATTCCCGCCGCAACTTTGATCAATCCACTGCGGCGCAGCGTGATCATCCCGCGCTCGATCGCTTTTTTCTTGAGTTCCACGGCTGAGGCCCCGACCAGAACCAGTTCGCGGATCTCGTCGTCGACCTCCATAACCTCATACAAACCGCAACGACCCTTATATCCGGTGTTGTTGCAGACTCCGCACCCTTTGCCCTTCTGAATCTTGACGGTCTTCGATTCCTCGGGCGTGAACCCCGCGTCGAGCAGCGTTTGCACGGGCACTTCCATGACTTCGGTGCAATCCTTGCAAATACGCCGGACGAGTCGCTGCGCGCAGATCAAATGGACCGACGTCGCGACCAGAAACGGTTCAATTCCCATGTTCATCAAGCGGGTGATCGTTTCCGGCGCACCGTTGGTATGCAGCGTAGAGAGCACCAGGTGGCCGGTGAGAGCCGCTTTGATCGCAATTTCAGCGGTTTCAAAGTCGCGGATTTCGCCGACGAGAATGATGTTGGGATCCTGCCGCAGGAACGAGCGCAGGGCAGCGGCAAAGTTCAAGCCGATCTGCTCCTTCATCTGCACCTGGTTGACGCCACCTAACTGAAACTCGACCGGATCTTCGGCCGTCATGATGTTGGTGTCAGGCTGGTTCAACCGCGAAATTGCCGAATACAGTGTATTCGTTTTGCCAGATCCCGTTGGTCCGGTGACTAGCACCATGCCGTAGGGTTTCAGAATCGCTTTCTCGAACTTCACCAGCGACTCCGCTTCAAAACCGAGCTTGGTCATGTCGAGCCGCAGGTTTTCTTTGTCGAGCAACCGGAGCACGATCTTTTCGCCCCAGAGTGTGGGCAGAGTGCTGACGCGGAAGTCGAGCTGCTTCTTGCGGCCTCCAATTTGCATCTTCAGCATGATGCGGCCGTCTTGCGGCAGCCGCTTTTCGCTGATGTCGAGCTTCGACATGATCTTGAGACGCGAGGTGATCGCATCTTTCAACTTCAGCGGCGGAGACATGATCGACTGCAACACGCCGTCAATACGAAAGCGCACACGGAATTCTTTTTCGTAAGGCTCGATGTGAATGTCGCTGGCGCCCCGCTTCACGGCGTCGCCGAGCACAACGTTTACCAACTTAACCACTGGAGCTTCATCGGCCGCTTTCTCAAGTTCGGCCAGTTCCATCTGCTGTTCTTCAGATTGCAGTTCGACGTCGCTGTCGCTCATTTCCGACATCGACTGCATCACGGTCTCGAGATCTTCCTGGCTCGTCCCGTAAGCCTTTTCGATTCCCGCCAGAATCGAGCTCTCCGAAGCCACCACCGGCTCAATGTTGAAGCCGGTCATGAACTTGATGTCGTCCATCGCGAAGACGTTCGTCGGATCGACCATCGCGATCGTCAGGGATGCGCCCACGCGGCTCAACGGGAGAATCTGGTAACGCTTGGCAGTCTCGAACGGGATCAGCTTGACGACAGCAGGATCGATTTCAAAATACGAAAGGTTGATGGCGGGCACGCCATACTGGCGGGAGAGGAAATTGGTGACGTCCTCGTCCGTGAGAAAGCCGAGCTTCACCAGGGCGGACCCCAGGCGGCAGCTCTGTTCTTTCTGAACCTTGTTCGCTTGTTCCAACTGCTCTGGGGTAATGATCTTCTCTTTGACGAGAAGGTCACCCAGCCGTTGAGACATAAGCCGATCTCCTATCCACGCGGATGGAAACAGCGCCTGCACTTTGTGCAGACACAGCGCAAACGGCTGCCCATAAGTGGGAGAGAAGCGCAGCTCATTCGCGTTGACATAAATTGTCAACGCAACCGGATTACTGCACCAGTAACTTAAGTACTTGGACTTCGCGGCGGGTTTCCGAAGAAAGGCGCCAAACGCCTTAAACACCACGCCAAATGCCGTTTTTCAACGTGTAGATCGAAGGGATTCCGGCCCAAGTACATGCACTTCGGTAAGTCTCAGCGTCCGCTGCAGGGTTCGCTCACCACACGGACGCAGTCTCGATTAGACTCGGCACTTAGGATTCCTTAACGTGCCGCGCCTCCACTACGAAAACGAACTCCGCCAGTACTATCGAGCCCTCTACCAAGCGTGGGGAGCGCAGCACTGGTGGCCTGCCGAGACACGTTTCGAAGTCATCGTAGGCGCCTACCTGACGCAGAACACCGCGTGGACGAACGTGGAGCTTGCTTTGGCGAACCTGCGCGCCGCGCAGGCGTTGAGCTTGGAAGGAATCCGTAAATTGACACTCGCCAAACTCGAACGTCTGATCCGCCCATCCGGCTACTTTCGCCAAAAAGCAAAACGCCTCAAGACATTCGTCGCATTCCTCGACACGCAATATGAGGGATCGTTGGACAAACTGTTTGCCCAACCAACGGACAAACTCCGCGAGCAATTGCTCGGCCTGAATGGCGTCGGTCCTGAGACCGCGGACTCAATCCTTCTCTATGCGGGGAATCATCCCGTCTTCGTGGTAGATGCCTACACGCGCCGCATTCTTGACCGGCACAAGATTCTCGGCGCAAAAGCGGATTACGAGGACATTCGCGAATTATTCCAGAGCGCACTCGATCCGCTCGCTGATGATCTAGAAGATACTTCCTCAAGTACAGCGCCTCTTGAATCCGGGTTCCGGGGACCCGCTCATCCACCTTCTGCGATGAGCACGTCAGAACGCACAGCGGTCGTCCAGGTCTACAACGAGATGCATGGCCTCATCGTCGGAGTCGGCAAGTACTATTGCAAGAAATCCGCCGCGGCCTGCGATGCGTGTCCACTGCAGCCGTTCCTGCCAGTTCCGTCACCCCGCACTCCACACAGCTCGAAGTAACCCCCGGAAGGACATACCCTTTCTGCTGCTTTACCCGGCTTCCCACGCAACCTACAATTGCGGTTCCCCCAAGGAGAGTCGTTATGAAGATCCAAGGCATCGAGGGCATGTCTACCGATCAGCTGCGATTTGAGATTCAGCGGGGCGCGAAGCTGGTCTGCTATCAATACTGCGTTTCGATTGTCGTAATGACCTTTCGCAGGTCATCCGATGTGTATTACATTCCAGCCGGAGAGAGCGCCGTGTCTAAGGGATTACCCTGGACTCTGCTCAGCCTGGTCGCTGGTTGGTGGGGGATTCCGTGGGGACCGATTTTTACGGTACAGTCCCTGGTGACGAATTTCAAAGGCGGCAAAGACATCACGGCGGACTTCAACGCACACCTGTCGCGTACTTCCGCAGCACCTATGGTGACGGCTAAAGCCTGAGCGGTTCATGATGTTCCACAGTTGGCTTCGATTTACGGGCCAGATCGTTGCTGCAACGATGTTGCTTGCCGCCGGTTCGCCTTCGCTGCGTGGAGCGGCCAACTCCTCCGACATCCTCGTGGGCGCAGCTGTCCGTCCTTCCTTATTCTCCGAACCTGCATACGCTGAGACCCTCGCTCACGAGTTCAACATGGTTGAGCCTGAGGACGCAATGAAGTGGTGGGTGGTTCGGCGGAACGCGGGCGCATTCGACTTCCATGAAGGCGACGAGGTCGTCCGGTTTGCGCAAGTTCACGGCATGAAGGTTCGTGGGCATTGCCTGGTCTGGGATCACGACAATCCTGAATGGCTTGCGAAGGGCCACTTCACGCCCG
>Ga0207664_10000243_pt1 | contig 41025 bp, 40 predicted proteins | sample LARL83metaG_FD_184349 | JGI IMG/M metagenome (GOLD analysis project Ga0207664, IMG submission 184349) | Corn, switchgrass and miscanthus rhizosphere microbial communities from Kellogg Biological Station, Michigan, USA - LAR L8-3 metaG... | ecosystem: Host-associated > Plants > Roots >...
GGGCGTGGTAATCATCAACAACACCATGGCGCGCCGCTTCTGGCCTGGCGAGGATCCGGTCGGAAAAAGGATGAAGGCCGGATTCGATGGCAGCCAGTGGTGCACCATCGTCGGAATTGTCGGCGACGTGAAACACACTGGGCTGGACGCGGAGACCAACGCGGAGATGTACTATCACTATCGCCAGATTCCGCCCGAGCTGATGGGCTTTGTGGAAGGAACCATGACGCTGGTGTTGCGAACCCAAGCCGAGCCGAATTCGATGGTGGCGGCCGTGCGAGGGGAAGTGCAAAAACTGGATGCCGACCTGGCCGTGTTCAATGTCAAAAGCATGCAAGACCTGGTGGGTGGCTCGCTGGAGCAGCCGCGCTTTCGAACCTTGCTGCTGGGAGTTTTCGCCGGCGTGGCCTTGGTCCTGGCGGCCACTGGACTGTATGGGGTCATTGCCTATGCGGTGGCTCAGCGTACTAACGAGTTGGGTGTCCGCATGGCGCTGGGCGCGCAGAAGAGCGATGTGCTGAAGCTGGTGGTGGGCCAGGGAGCCCAGCTCGCGGCCATGGGGATCGGTATCGGATTGGTAGTGGCGCTCCCGCTGATGCGGGTCATCTCGCGGCTGTTATTCGGAGTGAACGCGGCCGATCCAGTGACTTTCGGCGCGACCGCCTTGGTGATACTGCTGGTGACAGTGGTAGCCAGCTATTTTCCCGCGCTGAGGGCGATCAAGGTGGATCCGGTAGTAGCGCTGCGCTGTGAATGACCGGGCGCTAGTGGACCAGCGATTCGGTGTTCAGCGTGAAGCCGGCGGCGCGCGCATCTTCAAAGAACATCTTCACCGTGTCCAGGGAGTATTCGTTTAGATCGCGGCCGATCAACGGCAGCTTCTTCAAAAGATCGTGGGTCACCGTGATGATGTGGCAGCCGATCGCATCCGCCTGGACGATATTGAAAAGCTCGCGCGGACTGGCCCAGATCAGCTCAATCTGAGGATAAGAACGCATGCGAGCCAGCGCGCCGCAAAGTATGGGTAGCGGATCGCATCCGGCGTCCGCAACGCGGCCCGCAAAAATAGAGATGCAACTGGGCGGCCCGTATCTCAGGCTTTTAATGACGCCGTCCACCTGTTCGAGCGTCATCACGGCCGTCACATTGATCTTTACGCCGCGCTGTGCAAGGCGATAAACCAGTGGAGCGGCACTTTCGCCGCGTGTGTTGGTGATGGGGATTTTTACGTAAACATTCTCGCCCCAGGAGGCGATGCGGAGCGCCTGCTGTTCCATCTCATCGAAGTCGTCCGAAAGAACCTCGAAGGAAAACGGACGATCGGAAATGGCGCGAGTCAGATCGCGGCCGAAGGATTCGTAATCGGTGATGCCGGCCTTGCGCATCAACGTTGGATTGGTGGTGAAGCCACTGATCCAGGGATTACGAGCCAGATCGAGGATGGACTGCTTGTCGGCCCCGTCGGCAAAGATCTTGACTTGCATGGTGGAGATTCGGTCAGGCATATTGCAACCCCATTTGTGCCACGCGCACGATCCAGTTGGCCGCTTCGCGCAGCGAGTTGACTCTAAGATATGGCCCGATGGGCCGCTGTTCGAGATAACCGTAGTCGACGAAGATCGGCCGGCAGCCGGCGCGGTGGCCCGCCTCAACGTCCCGCCATCGATCCCCGACCACGAAGCTGGCCGCCAGGTCGATATCCCATTTCTGCGCAGCTTGGAGCAGCAGCCCGGGTTTAGGCTTGCGGCACTCGCATTGAGCGGAATCGTCGTGCGGGCAGACCCGAATGTCGTCCAGTTGCAGGTAGCGCTGCAGGCGAACGTGCATGTCGGCCACCTGCTGGGCGGTGATGCTGCCGCGCGCAATGTCGGGCTGATTCGTGATCAGGATCAGGGCGAAGCCGGCCTCGCGCAGCTTGCGGCAGGCCTCGCGCACGCCCGGAAGCAGGCGAAGATCGGAGAGCGTCGCGGGCGGATAAGGCTTACCTTCGCGCAGAATGGCGCGGTTGACTACGCCGTCCCGATCGAGAAACACGGCGCGGCGCATGGCTTACAGCCTTCCTAAACGCACGTCTTCGAGCATGGCGTGCATTGCTACGCAAAGCGCCTGCTGCGAAGTGCGTCGGCAGGTCCAGCCCAGGCTTTGGATGCGACCGGTGTTCAAGCGCACGATGGGCACGTCACCCTTCCAACCCCGGTCGCCACCCGTGTATTCCAGCCGGACGTCTTCCTCAGATAGGCCGGCCACGTTCATGGCCAGGCGGGCGATTTCAGTCACGGTGATGTAATCGCCGGTGGCGACGTTGTAGACCTGGAAGTTTTTCTCCGTCTTCTCATGTGCCGTGAAGACCGCTTCGATCACGTCTTCGACATGGATGTAGGACTTGCTCTGCTGCCCGTCACCGAGAATTTGTAACCGGTCCGGCTGGGCGCGCAGGCGGCGGATGAAATCGAAGCCGACGCCATGGGTCTGGCGAGCACCAACTACATTGCCGAAGCGGAAGGCACAGGCCGTCATACCGAACATGGCGCAATAGGAAGCAATGAGCGCTTCGCCGGCCAGCTTGCTGGCGCCATAGGTGGAAACGGGAACGAGCGGGCCGAAATCCTCTTGGGCTTCATGCTCCCCGAGGTCGCCATACACGCCGCTGCCGGAAGCGTAAAGTAGCCGGGGCGTGCGAGTGCGGCGCATGGCCTCGACGATCTGCTGCGTGAGGAAGGTGCCTTCGCGAAAATCGATGTCCGGTTCGACGGCGGCGCGCGCGATATCCGGATTCGAGGCCAGATGGATCACCACGTCGTGACCTGCCATGGCGCGCTCGAGCGCAGCCATATCCTTAACGTCGGCACAGAGCACATGCAGCCGGCGGTCCTGCTCATGATGGGCGTAATGCCATTGGCGGCCGGAGGTGAAATTGTCGTAGAGAGTGACGGCTTCCACCGTTTTGTCGCAGAGAAGACGGTCGGTGAAGTGGCTGCCGATGAAGCCCGCGCCGCCGGCGATGAAAAATCTGGCGCCGGTCATTTTACAGACTCCCATTTGGTAGCGGTGCGCTGCAGCAGAGGATGGCTCACCAACAAATGCCAGAGGACGGCGCAAAGCCCTTCCGTGTGGGGCGTGACGCGCTCGGCGGCGACTATGGGGACGAGAATACAGAAGCCAGCGGATTGACGAGTGAATCCGCCGTCGCGGCCAACGATGCCGAAGATGTGAGCACCCGCTGCAGCCGCAGTTTCGAGAGCTCGCACGATGTTCACCGAGACGTTCTTTTCCCGATTGCCGCCGCCGACGGAGAAGACCAGCACCGCGTCGCGAGAGCTTATGCGCGACCCCTCGAGCCAGGCGGAGAAACAGGTCTCCCAGCCGTCGTCGTTGGCGCGTGCCGTGAGTTCGGAAACGTTGTCGGTGGGCGCGTAAGCTTCGAATCCACAAAGCTTGCGAAAGTCATTCACCGCGTGGCTGGCGTGCCCGGCGGATCCGCCAACGCCCAGGATGAAGAGCCGTCCGCCTAATTCCCGGACGTGGGCCAAGCCCGCAGCCATGCGCTCGACCTCCCCGATGTCGATTTGCTGGAGAATGGCGATGGTCTCAGCGATGAACGTCGCTGTGAAACCGGTGTCCGGTACTTCGACGGGCGCGGGAAGGGGCCGCTCATGGAGGGCCTGCAGAAGTTCGGTGAGACTGCTCAAGCGGTGGACTAACTCCTGGTCCTAATTCGACTGTTTATGGGGTTTGCGATAGGCTCGGCGGCTAGTTTCTGGTTTCCAGTTTCTGGTTTGGTACCAGAGTCATACGCGTCATGGCCAAGCGGAAAATGCGCCGGAAAGTCCACACCGTAGAAGACCAGCGATGAAGCGTAGTCTCGCCGATCCGTTCGCCGTAGGGGATGAAGATCTCGCGGATGCGGAAGCCCATCAATGCGGGCTTGAGCAGCAGTTCGACCGGTAGGGCCGGACCGTTGGGGTCCACGTCCACGCGCTCAATGAGTTCACGGCTGTAGGCGCGCATGCCCGAGTGCAGGTCCGTCGACTTTACTCCGACGAAAAGCCTGCCCGTGACTGCGAACAACCAGTTTGCGAAGTAGTTGGCCCATGGCATCGCGCTGGGCCTTCGTGCGAGTCGCGAGGCGTTCACTAGATCGCATTCGCCCTTGAGTACCATGTCGGCTATGCTGGCGATCTGGCCTGCGGGATATGTGCCATCACAATCCATCGTGACGACCACATCGCCATGCGATTCCTTCAAAACCCGAGCCATGGCGCGGCCGTAGCCCTGTGGGGGGAACTGTCGCAGCACCCGTGCTCCCAGGCGTTCTGCGATCTGGGGAGTGGAGTCGCGGCTGCTGTCGACGATCACGATTTCATGGTTGCGGCCCTTGAGCGCGGATCGGATGTCGCCGATCACCCCGGCGACCGCCTTCTCTTCGTTCATTGAAATCATGGCGACAGAGATCATTCTGTTCTCTCTCCTGGTATTGCAACGGCGAGCTTCTACTCACTCATTCGGCTTGAGGGCGCCCCTACGTTAGGTGTCACCGTTCCAGGGCGAAATAACACAGCTACGCGATCTCTAAAGGTGCTGCGTGCATGTCCGATAGCTGTGTGTGTATCCACGAAGTTGAAAATATTGCTCGCGTTGGCTTTTTGCCTGCCTGCAGTTTCGCCTACGCCGCCACGTTCGGGACGTTTACAGTTTCAGACGACGAAGGCTACAGCATCGCGACAATGGTATTGTTTCCGAGGGTACGTCGCTTTACACTGGACAGTTTGATTATCATGGGCCGACGCCGTTTCTTGGCATGGCTGCGATCTTGCTACCTGGCGCTGTGAATGTTAGCCGCGTTTCCGCGAGGGATCGCATGGAGGTGGTGCTCTATTGTTTACAGCCGCCTCCACACTAACGCCACTCCTCTTGTTGTGGGCTTCCTTGGGGCTGATTAGAATTCAGATTTTACATGCCTCTGATAGGCCCAATTTGCTGACTTATGGTATTTCCAGACGGGCGAAAGGCAATCAGCGGGCATGCTTTGAACGGGCGCTAGTGCCTCGATGGCTGTCTTCAAGATGCTGCGGGCGTCCAATCAAGGGATCTCAAACTGCATGGAGTACGCTGCCTCTCTGTGTCTGCTGCCTGGTGCTGCTGCATGCCCACCGAACGTCTGGTCTACATCGAAGAAGATGGCCGGCTAATGCCTCGTACAAAACCTGGCGCATATGCTGTACCCTCGGCAGCGACCAGGGTTCTTGACGGCCGATGCCATGAAATGTCGCTGCGCCGCGAGCGCAACGACTGGCTGTTATTGCTCGAGGGTGTCCTAGTGGGGAAGGCGTGCGGGTCATTCGCCAAAGAGAATCCAGCGCGATACTTGCAGTTAGGGCCCGCCTACATGACCAATTGCGCAGGCCAACGGTCCGGTTGGTCTCGATTCTTCGGGACGCTGCGCGAAGTTCGCGTGACGCGAGTCGGGTCCTCGATCAGGGATGCACAAGTGTCCGCGCCGGTTCGGCCAGTTCCTCATTCGAACTCCTGACCTTCGCGACATCCCAACCACTGATAGGCTCGGCGAGGATCACGAATTGGAAGGCCAGAAGACTGGGCCACGTTCCGCAAATGGCGCGCTCGATCGGGTAAAACCACTTCATGTAAAAGCGGTAAGGGCCGGAGTCCATGATGGAAGATGAGTCAGGCTGGCTGTTGTTGCCATACAGTTTCTTTATCAGAGGCACGAAGGGGCGGAGAATGCCGGGGCTAATCCGGCTTCGGTGGATATCGAGCCCGGCCTTGCGCGCGAATTGATGGAAGGTCCGGCGCGTAAAGAAGCGGATGTGCGTCCGGTCGAGTGTTCCGGTGTCCTGGTATTCAAATCGGCCGGCCAGCAGCTCCAGCCGGACGTTCCAGATGGCGACGTTGGGCAGGGAGATCAAAACGTGACCGCCAGGGGCCAGCAACTGGTAATGGCGCGTCAATACGTCGAAAGGATCGTAAAGGTGCTCCAAAATATCGGAGAAGACGATCACATCAAACTTCCGCCGGCCGAAGAACTCGTAATTCTCAGGCTTAGTAACGTCGGCGACGTAAGCTTCCACCAGGCGGATTTTGGCCTTCTGGATGGACGTCTCGGAAAGATCGACGCCCACAACACGATGGCCATGGATGCGGTCTAACTCCGCGCCATGAACCCCCGATCCGCAGCCCACGTCGAGAACATCGAGTTCCCGAGGAAGCGCAGCCAGTATGTTGGGAATCTCCGGGTTCGCGATTTCGAAATAAGGCCGGTTGGAGGGTTTCATACAGCGACCTCCGTAGGCTGCGTAAGCTGTAACGATTCCCGGTTCAGGCGATCAGCTAGTTTGCGTCCGCGTTCGATGCAAACATCCATATTGATGTATTCGAACTCGGCTACTCGGCCGCACAGCGGAATACCGATCCCTTCGAAGTAGTCCTTGGCTTTTTTCAAATGTTTGCGGTGATTGTCGTCCTGGACGACGTAACCATACTTGGTGCGGAGCACGCGGCCGTAGCAAACTTCGCTGTGCTGGATCAGTTCCATACTCTCTAGATCGCCGATCACGTCGGCCAGGATCTGATCGTCTGACATTTCGTGCGTGCCGTCGCCCGGGTTCGTCGTGATTTCGGCCTCGATGATCGATTGGCCGGCCGGCGCGTTGTGCGGGCTGAACACAGCCGGAAGCGACAGACGATGGAAGCGGATCTCGGGATCGGGCACGTAGATGGCGGTGAAGTCCGGCAGGCGCGCCGCATCCAGGCCAACTGCAATAGTCATGAGCGAGTTGTAGCGCAGGGAATCAACGGCGGCCCTGATTTCCCGAGGCGTGTCGACCAGCGCATAGGCCAGTTCTTGAATCGGAATGGTGGAGACCAACCGGTCATAACGCTTGGTGATCCAGTCGTTGCTGACGCACCACTGACTGCCCTCCTTCCAGATGCTTTCGACCGTGAAATCGGGAACGATCTTGCGGACTTTTTGTTCGAGCGCGCGGGGGAGAGACTCGATGCCGCCATGCGCAGGGTAATTGAAGTAAAGCTGGTGAGTGTAGCCTTCCGTTTCGACGCCGACGGCGGCCTTGATCACGTCCTCGACGGGGGGCTTAGGAACGCGGCCTTCCACCCATTCGAGACCAAGCTCTTCAGCCGGCACGTTCCAGATTTTTTCGTTGTATGGAATCAGATACTTTTCAGCCAGGCCCTTGCCGAAGTGATGATAGATCCATTCCTTGAAGTTGGTCTGGGGCGGCGGATAATCGTTCTTGATGTAGTGGTACAGGCACTCGAAACGGTCCTGCGGCTCCAGGTCGTAGAGTCCGTTTTCAAAAGGATATTTTACGTAGCGGCCCTTGTAGAAGATTTTGTTGTTGCGGCGCGCGCGATGGACGTTATCGCCCAGCAGCGACACCATGTAGTCCACCATCTCCTGATTTCGCGAGAAGATGATATGCGGGCCGCCGGCGTCGTAAGTGAAGCCCTGCTCCTGGACGGTTTGGCAGTGTCCACCGCCGCGACTGTCTTTTTCCAGCACTTCGCAATCCTGCTCGAGGTGCGCTGCGACGGTTATTCCCGCGAGTCCCCCACCTAATATTCCAATGGCCAATTACGCGATCCCCCATCGAGTATTCGGGTGTTTGCCGGGGTTACTGTAGGGCTTCCCCGGCTGGGCGGAACGAGAAAATAAGGTAGTCGTTCACGGCCTCTTGTTGGTGCTGAAAGCCTATTGAATCGATAGTTCCGGGAAAGTCCTGCGCAAACTCCGAGTCTTTGTTCGCGATGAGATAGAAGCGCTGGTTCTTGAGCCTGTCGCGAATCGTTTCCGAGGCGAAGTGTTGCGCCTTGGCATCCACGAAGTAGGGCAGTGGAAGGACCGGGTTATTAACTGGATATACATCCAACGGCGCGAAGAGGTAGCTCCGGGGCGTGTTGCCCGCTCGCCAATCCCGCCAGTTGGCGTTGTTGAACGGACTTGCCATGAACACCGGTGCGCGGTGGTCCTGCGACAGTTGAGCCAGGCGCGCCAGTGGCGCCCGCCAGTCCGCGGCCGCCGGCCGAAAGGATTGCCGCAGACCGCCGATGCTCAAAGTCGTCGCACCGAAAATTGCGACTGCTATCAAGATTCGAAGCCGCAGCTTTAATCCGGAAGCGGCCCAAGCGAGCAACAGAAAAACGGCGGGCGAAGCGAACAGCAAATACCGCGTGGCGAAGATGCATGTGCCGGTCAACCGGGCGGCTGCAAAGAATAAGAGCGGTCCAAGGAAAGCCCACGTGATCAGTAGAAATATCCGATCGCTTGCTAGTTTGGCAGGAATTCGGAGCGACTCGGGATAGCGTACCACGATGAGAGCCCCCGACAAAGCCGCCGCAATCAGGATTTGCGGAGGGAAGCAAAGGATCAGTAACTGCCCGAACGTCGGAGGCACCGCTCCGGCGAAGTCTTTGGAGCCGTGAAGCATTGGCGCAAGTTGGTCGCGAAGCGGGATCAGCGATAGGCCCCATACGCAGGCCGCGGCCGCCGCTCCCATCCAACGAGCCTGGAGATGCTGCTTCCAACGCCAGACTAGAACGAAAAATTGGATCAGAAGAAAAAAGGCGAACAAGTAATGAAGGTAGATGACGAGCATTCCGGCAGCAACGTAGACGACCCAATTGGAAACCGTGCCGGATTCGATCCAATCGAGAAATTTTGAATACGAGAAAAGAGCCGCTGCCAGCGCCAGCGCGTACGGACGAGCGTTGGTGGCCGCCTCGACAGTGGCGGGTGCACAACAAAACGCCACTACCGCTAGCATGCCTGCTCCTTGCGAAATCAACCGCTCCGCCAGGCGATACAGCAGAACTCCGGCCACTACGATAGCTGCCGCGGAAGGCAGCCGAAGTATCATTTCTCTCTGAGGTGAGTCGCTGCGGAAGAACGACTCGATTACCGAGTAGAGGATGGACTGTCCATTCCACGTGATAGTCCGTGCGATGGCCTCTCGCCAACCGTGACTGGCCATCCACCAAGTGGCGGTTTCGTCCGTCCAAAACCCCCAGAGAAGTCGCGGCAGCCACGCCAGAACGACGACCAAAGCAAAGATTCCCAGGCTGCACGTGATCTCGAGCGGGAGGCTGCGGCCTAGGGGTGCGGCGGTTTCGGAGATGAGCGCCGGCGCCTCGCGGCTCAGGGAATGGTCCACAATCGTACTTCGGTAAGCGAGGCCGATTCCTTTAACATCTGACGCTCTTTAGCAAGTACTCTTCGAGATCGTGGAGGCCCACAGGCGATCCAATTTCGTAAAATCGCTGCTGCACTTCAAAACCGGCGAGTTGGCCTTCTGAGCTCAGCTGATGAAGCAGCATTGCCAGGTCGAAAACCTCGGGCGTTTGATCAAACAGCTCGCGGCGGAACGCGCACAAGCCGTAGTCGATGTGCTGCATCCTCGGGTTGGTCCGTTTGTCGTAGAGGATCAGGCGGCCGTTTTCGTAGACGACGTTGCTGCGATCCCAGCGGCCCTGGTTGCGAAGCACGGTCATCAGTGCCGGCATCCCGCTGGCATGAAAAGATCGCCACACCGGGGCGAACTCGACCGGCAGGAAAGAATCGCCATAGATGACCAGGAACGATTCGTCGAGGACGCCTTGCTGGTGAGCCAGACGCAGCGCTCCACCGGTGCCGCGGAGTTGCTCGCCTTCATCGACATAACGGATGGATCGCACCGGCTTTGGTTCCGAATCCCAATAGCGGCGGATCATCTCACCCTGGTGCCCGATGCAATAGATGATCTCGTCGATGCCTTGGGCCGCCAGCCAACGTAACTGGTGATAGGCGAAGGGACGGCCGCAAACTGGTAGCAAGGTCTTGGGACAGGTGTCAGTAAGAGGGCGCATGCGGGTCCCCAGGCCCCCGGCTAGGATTATGCATTGCATGGAAGCTTAATCCCGCGCGACCAGCTTCGAACCTTCATGATCGAAAGCGAAGCGGACTTCGCGCAGCCCTTCACGCTGCATGGCACGCCGCAGCGAATCACGATCCTCGGCATAGAACAGCAGGAAACCGCCGCCGCCCGCGCCCACCAGTTTGCCGCCGATGGCGCCGTTTTCGCGCCCGACCTCGTACCAGCGGTTAATGCCCTCGTTCGAAGTGCCGGGAGAGCGTCGCTTTTTGTGCAGCCAATGCTCGTGCATCAGCTCCCCAAAGCGCCGCGTATCGCCCTGCTCGAGCGCCAGCTTGATGCACTGGCCCAGTTGCTTGATGAAATGCAGGTTGTCGAGCATGGCTTGATCGCCCATCTCGGACCGAACCTTCTGATCGTCCAAGACGACCGAGGCATTGCGCGAATAGCCGGTGAAAAACATCAGCAGATGCTCTTCCAGGTCATAGAGCGTGCCGTTGCTGACGTTGAGCGGGTTGACGCGCACCTCCCCATCCTGGAGAAACTCGAAACAGGCCAAGCCGCCATAAGCGGCGATGTACTGGTCCTGCTTTCCGACCGGTTCCTGCAAGGTCTCGATCTCAATCTTGCATGCTTCTTCGGCGACGATCCCCGGATCGACATACTTGCGCTTCAAAGCGTGCACGGCGCGAAGCAACCCGACCGTAAAAGCGCCCGATGATCCCAGACCCGTACCAGCCGGAATGTCGGCCATGCTGACCACTTCCACCGGTGGCGGCACTTCGTGCAACCGCATCACTTCGCGAATCAATGGGTGGCGGATTTCATCGATCGTAGCGGAATGCTCGAGCGATGAGTATTTTAGGAAGTAGCCGCCGCTAAACGTCTCGTTGATCCCAACATATATATGCTTGTTGATCGCCGCCGCTATTACGAATCCACCGAAATGGCGGTAGTAGGATGGCAGGTCGGTGCCACCGCCGCCGATCGAGATCCGGAGTGGCGTGCGCGTGATAATCATGCGGGCACAAATGTTCCCAAGTCATTGATCGGCAATGGGCGGCGAAGTCTGTAGTGCCTAAGAAACCAACGCTGGTTCGGTGACTTCGCTGGCGGTGAAATAGGCGCAATCGGGATGGTGGAAGACCAGGGCGCTGACGCTGGCTTCAGGCTCCATCATCATGCCCTCGGTGAGCTCGACGCCGATCTCTTCGGGACGAAGCAGCTTCCAGATGCCCTGCTGATCGTCCAGGTTCGGGCAAGCCGGATATCCGAAGCTGTAGCGCTTGCCGCGATAACGTGAAGTGAAGCGCTCCTGCATTGTCAAGGTAGGAGGATCGGGGAAGCCCCAGTCCTCGCGGATGCGTCGATGCAGCCACTCGGCGCAGCCTTCGGCGGTTTCGATAGCCAGGGCTTGAAGCCCGTGAGCCTTGAAGAATTCACCAGCCTTTTTGGCGCGCTCGGACTCTTCCCGGATCTGCGAGCCGGCGGTTACCACGAACAGCGCCAGGTGATCGCGCCGGCCTTCCTCGGCTTCCAGGATGTAGTCGCTGAGGGAAAGACCATCGGCGCGCGGCTGACGTCCAAAGCTAAAAGTATGCAAGGGATTGGCGGCGCCGGGCTCGAACAGGTGAATGGCGTTGCCGTCGCGCTCGGCTTCGAAGAACTGCCAGACGGCTTTCGCCTGCATGAAGCGGGCGGCCTCGATCTTCACTTGCTCGACGTCATGGAAAAGCTTCAGCGCCTTAGTATCGCGCTCGGCCAGCAGCTTTTCGAAATTGCCCTTGAACCCGAGATGGCGGCCGTAAAGCATGAAGGGATTGATATAGCTCCACACTTCGGCCAGATTCGGAACGTCGCGGACCCGGCGGTCGAGATAAGGCGCGGCCGGAATAGGAATATCGGCTCGAACTTTCGAGCTGCGCGCCTGCTGCGGGGTGACTGGTGCCTCGCTGGGAGCGACGGCGATCGTCTCTCCTTCCGAAAAGATGTGCGACGCCAGCACCTGTTCTCGCGTAGCCGGGTCCATGATTTCGTTCAGTATGCGCAGTCCCGTCATTGCGTCCTTGGCGTAGAACGTCGGGGAGGCGTAGCTGGGGCCGATCTTGGTCTTGGTGAATTTCTCGGACAGCGCCGCCCCGCCGACCAGCAGCGGGACGTTCACGCCGCGGTCGCGCAGATCGTTGCCGGTGACCACCATTTGATGAGCGCTCTTTACCAGCAGGCCCGAGAGCCCGATGGCGTCGGGATGGTGCTGTGCGTAGGCCGCGATCAGATCTTCCGGCGGCACTTTAATACCCAGGTTGATCACCTGGTAGCCGTTGTTGCTGAGGATAATCTCGACCAGATTCTTGCCGATGTCGTGCACGTCGCCCTTCACCGTGGCCAGGATGATCTTGCCGCGCGTCGACGTTTCGGTCTTCTCCATGAACTGCTCCAGGTGACTGACGCCGGTCTTCATGGCTTCGGCCGACTGTAGCACTTCGGCCACGATCAGCTCATTATTATTGAACAGCCGCCCGACTTCCGACATGCCCGCCATCAGCGGCCCGTTGATGATTTCGAGCGATCCGGCGCCTTCGGCACGCTTCCGATCGAGGTCGGCAATGAGGCCGTCCTTGGTGCCTTCGATGATGTAGTTGGCCAGGCGCTCGTCCAGCGGAAGATCGGCGGCTTTCTTCTTTTCTTTTTTGCCGCTCTTACGGAAATGGTCGGTGATGGCCGCGATGTGGAACTGATTCACAGCGATCTTCTGCTCGCGTGTTTGCCGGCGCCAGTCTTCGGGCGCTGTCTTAAGGTCAGGCGCGTTGGGATGATCCGCCGGAACGTCAGTAGGCGGCGTGTTGAATAGCAGACTCTCGGCCAATCGGCGCTCTTCCACTGGAATGGATGCAAAGCGCTCGAGCTTCTCGGCGTTGACGATCGCGAGGTCGAGCCCGGCCTTAGTCGAGTAATAGAGGAAGACGGAATTAACCACTTCGCGCGCCGAGGCCGGCAGACCAAAGGAGATATTCGATACGCCCAGGATGGTCTTGACGAACGGAAGCCTTTCCTTGATCAGGCGGATGGCTTCGATGGTCTCGACCGCACCGCCGACATAATTTTCATCGCCGGTCGCGCAAGGGAAAACCAGCGGATCGATGATAACGTCCTCGACGGCGAGGCCGTACTTCTCCGTGAGGAGCTGCACCGACCGCTCGGCCACCGCCAGCTTCCGCTCGCGTGTGAAGGCCTGGGCCTGCAGCTTATCCTCGTCGATGGTTCCGCAGATGACGGCCGCACCGTAGCTCTTCGCGAGCGGGCAGATGCGCTCGAACTTCTCCTCGCCATCCTCCAGGTTGATCGAATTGATAATGGACTTGCCCTGGCAGTAGGTGAGCGCCAGCTCGATGCCTTTCGGATCGGTGGTGTCGATCATGATCGGCGCTTTGATCTTGCGGATCAGCTTCTCGTAGAAGTGCGGGATGTCCTTGATCTCATCGCGATCGCTGGACTGCAGGCAGACGTCCACCACGTGAGCCCCGTTGCGAATTTGCCAACGCGCGATCTCGCTGGCTTCTTCCCACTTCTCGTCGGCGACCATGTTCTTGAAGAGCCGCGAGCCGATCACGTTGGTGCGTTCGCCGACGATCAACGGCCGATTGGTGTCTTCGGCCTCCACCAGTTCTTTATTTGAATAGTAAGCGCGGTGTGCCGAAGGCTTCGCAGCGCGCGGCTTCTTGGACGACGCCATCTGCGCGATCGCCCGTATGTGCTCGGGTGTGGTGCCGCAGCAGCCGCCCACGATGTTCAGCCAGCCGTGGTCGATGAATTTTTCAAGCTGTGCCGCTAATGACTCTGGCGTTTCTCCGAATTTTCCGTCAGCATTAGGCAGGCCGGCATTGGGGAAACACGAAATCGGGAACGACGAGATCTCGTGCAGGCTGCGCACATGATCGGTCATCAGATCGGGACCGGTGGCGCAGTTCATTCCCACCGCCAGCAGGTTGTTGTTAGCGATGGAAGCATACAGCGCATCTATGGGCTGGCCGCCGAGCATCGTGCCATTGCGTTCGATGGTCACCGAGGCGATCACGGGAATCTCGACCCCCATCTCGCGCTGCAGCTTTTGGACCGCGACCAGGCCGGCTTTGAGATTCCCGGTATCGAAGCAGGTCTCGATTAGCAGCAGGTCCGCGCCGCCTTCCACCAGAGCCTTGGCCTGCGCGTAATAAGCGTCGTGCAACTGCGCGAAGGTTGTCGTCACGGTGATGTTCAGGTCTTTGGTGGTGGGGCCCATCGATCCGGCCACGAAGCGAGGCTTGGCGGGTGTTGTGAATTCGTCGGCCACCTGGCGGGCAAGTTTAGCGGCGGCATAATTCAATTCGTGGGCGCGGTCCTGGAGTTGGAATTCGGCAAGAACAATGGAAGTTCCACCGAACGTATCGGTCTCGATAATGTCGGCGCCGGCTTCCAGATAGGCGCGGTGAATTCCGCCGATGACGTCCGGCCGCGTGACGACCAGGATCTCAGGGCAATTCTCTTTGCCGAGATAGTCTTTCTCGAGGGAAAGTGGCGCCTGGTGAATCATCGTGCCCATGGCGCCATCCAGAACGAGGATACGTGTCGCGAGGGCGTTGTGAAGCGCCTGGGTTCTGGAAACCATAGTGTCCGATGACTCGGGCTGGTGACTAATGCCTTGTTTTTATTCTAACCGGAGGGTTCAGTTTGCCGCAGAAACGTTGGATGTGGCCTGCATAGTACTTTCGTTGAAGCTGTACCCGAAGCCACGAACGGCCCGAATAAAGGATGGATTGGCGGGATCCGGCTCGATCTTCTGGCGAAGCCGCAGGATGTAAACGTCCACGGTGCGATCAGTGACCGCGCGGTCATGTCCCCAAACGGAGTCCAGAAGCTGTTCGCGACTGTAAACCACGCCCGGGCGGCTCATCAGGAAATCGAGCAGGCGAAATTCGGTGGCAGTCAGCGCCACTTCGTTGCCGTGCAGAAGGACGCGGCAACTGGCTCGATCAAGCTCCAGAGCACCGGCGCGGACGGAGCGTGTTGGCAGGGCCTGAGTGCGGAGCTGGTTCTTCACGCGGGCGACTAATTCGCGGACAAAGAACGGCTTTACGATGTAGTCATTAGCGCCGAGCTCGAGCCCCAGGATGCGGTCAGTCTCCGAAACTCGAGCAGTCAGGAAGATAATCGGCACGTTCGCTAACTCGGAATGATTGCGGAGACCTTTGCAGATTTCGAGACCATCGGAATCCGGAAGCATGATATCGAGGATCACCAGGTCGGGCCGCTCACGCCGGCACAGTTCGATAGCGCCTTTGCCGGTTTGAGACCCGGCGATCGCAAAGCCCTCTTTGTCCAGGTTGTATTTCAGCAGGGCGAAGAGATCGGTGTCGTCTTCGATAAGAACTATTTTCTTCATGCCAGGAAAGCTCACTCTCAAGTTAACTCGATTTAAGTTACAAGTGGATTACAGATAGGTTACGACTGGCTGACGGGGCGGGCTTGGCTACGCGGAAAATGATACAGACCGTTCTCCGTAATATAGGCGGCCACTGCGATTGGGAGATGAGACGGGGTCTGTCCTATCGCGAGCCGCCGCCGAATCTCTGAGGACGACACTGGAAGGGCCACGGTATCGAGCCGATGAACGCGCGCGGCCGGCGGGGCTGTGTATTGATGTCCGGGCCGGGTGACGACGATGAACTCGGTGAGTCCCAGCAAGTCCTGCCAGCGGTGCCAGGACGTGATTTCCGCGAAGGCATCCGCGCCGATGATGAAATAAGGTTCTTCGCCCTTGGCACGCACTTTCTCAATGGTGTCGATGGTGTAGCTTTTCTGTTCGCCCTCTTCCAAACGGGATGCGATGAAGCGGGCATCGGTCCGGCAGGCGAGTTCCGTCATCCGGTAGCGATCTTCGTAGCCGGCGCCGCTCAACGCAGCCTTGTGAGGCGGATGAGCGGCCGGAATGAACCAGACTTGATCTAGCTGAAACTGGTCGGCCGCTTCGCGCGCCACGGTAAGGTGGGCGTTATGAATCGGGTCGAAGGTTCCTCCGAACACGGCGAGTCGCATCTATTCCGAGCCGCGCGCGTTAGCAAGCGGTAGGCGCGACACGATCATGCCTTGGCTGGCTTTACGGAGGCCTTCCAGGTCTTCTCATCCCAGAACAGAACCCGGCCTTCGCGGTAACTCTGAACCGCGAGGTTGATGACAGCCTGAGCGCGCGCCCCGGTCTCCACATCGAGATGTGGTTTTTCGCGGGATCGGATGCAGCTCAGGAAGTTCTCGATATGGGCCGTCATCATATCGGTCTGGTCCACCGGAATCTTAATCGGCTCACTTCCGAATTTGGCTTTATATTCGGGCGTGAGCGTCACGCGTTCGCGCGTCTTGCGATCGCGAATCAGCTCCGGAATCACAGTGATGTATTCGGCCCGGCTCTCGAACTGCCCGTTTTCCACCATGACGATGGTGCCTTCGTGGCCGCGTATCAACCCAGGAATGTGATGCGTGTTGGCCATCGAAGAACTGAGCACTAGCGAATGGCCCGCCGGATAATCGGCCACCAGCATAAAGGTATCGGGGACTTCGCGCTCGTCCTTGAAGACATAAATTCCGCCGCTGCCGGTGACGCGGGAAGGGAACTGCGCTTCGCCCCAGCAGATCTGCATGGGCGCGACCACATGATAGAAAAGGTCGGTGGCGATGCCTCCCGAATAATCCCAATATTTCCGGAAGCGGAAAAAGCGGTCGCCATCGTAGGGACGCTTGGGCGCTGGACCAAGCCAGGTCTTCCAGTCGATGTAGTTCTCGCCCTTGCCGTCCGGGCCGGCTTCGGCATCGATAGGCCAACCGTCGTTCCATTCGCCGCCGATCGAATTGCGATGATACGATCCCTGGCTCATGATCATCTGGCCGATCATGCCGTCGGCGATAGCCTTGCGCGCCTTCCACCATTGGTCGCCGGACGTAGTCTGCGACCCAACCTGGAGAACGCGCTTGGTCTCTTTGACGGTGCTGACCAGTTGCTTGATCTCCTCGTTGGTGTGGCACATGGGCTTCTCGAGATAGACATCCTTGCCGTGATCCATCGCATCCAGAGCGACTTTGGCGTGCCAGTGATCCGGCGTGGCGACGATCACCGCGTCGACGTCCGAGCGGCCCACCACTTCGCGGTAATCGAGGTAGCCCTCACACTTGAATTTCGCGGCGTTCTCGCGCTTGCGCTTTTCGTAAACGTCGCACACAGCGACAATCTGGCAGGAGTTGTTCTGGTCGCCGACTTTTTGAAACATCGACGCGACGTAACTGCCGCGTCCACCCACGCCGATTACGCCGACGTTGATGCGATCGTTCGAACCGACTACGCGGCCGCTCGTTTTCTCTCCGCGCGCCGCCAGTGCCGACTTGGCCAGTCCGATCGAAAATCCGGCTGCGCTCGCCTTTCTCAGGAAATCTCTCCGGCCGACGGGGCCTTCTTTTTCGGGCATGAATTCCTCCCTCAGGGATGAATACTAAATCTCAGTTTACCGGAAGCGCGGGTGAGTGGTAACGGCGGCCTTGAAGCGGACGTCTTTCAGGCAGGAATGCTGCGTGGACTGGTAAGTTTGGTTCTCTGGAGCGCGCTGTCGCTGAGTGCGCAGACGCCTAAAGTCCCGCTGGCCACCTTCAGCGGCGCGGTGCACGGTATTTCGAGCAAGCAGATTACCATCGAGACCTCCGAGGGAAACCTTCTCGACTTCGATATCAATCGGAATACGAAGATCGTGCGGGGCAAGAAGCCAATCAAGGCCTCGGACCTCCAGACCGGTGACATGGTCACTATCGATGCCCGCCAGCAGATGGTCAAATTTCTAGTTGCCGTGGTTATTACGGCGCAGCCGAAGACCGAGCCCTGACCGTCAGGGAGGGGCTTTCAATCATCGTATTTCTCGAACTCCAACTGATCGCCCACCGCGGTTTGCATAGCCGCGGCTGTACCGCTGGGCAGTTCCAGCACCGAGTGCGCCGTGAGGCAAAAAGCCATCCGTGAGCGCGGCATTGCATGCCTGATTTTGAGTACCCTGCGCTTCTTGTCCAGGAACAACACATCGATGGGAAACTTCATGCCGAAGGTATGCACCGCCTCGGTGGGCGCGATCCAGAGACCCTCGCCGCGCTCCAGTCCGGTGTGCTTTAGCAGCCCGGTCCTTCGCTTGGCGCTGGTATCGGCCATACCGATGCGATCACCGAGTAATGTGTTTCTGGTTTGGTTGCGAACCCGCAGCGTCGGCACTCTAGACTACTCTAATAGGAATGAGCCGACGCGCGCTGACTCGTTGTCATTGGGCGACCAATGAGCTTGCCATGACCTACCACGACCGTGAGTGGGGCGTTCCGCTGCACGACGACCGCAAGCTCTTTGAGCTGCTGATTCTGGAAGGCGCGCAGGCCGGGCTGAGCTGGAACACGATCCTGCAGAAGCGTGAAAATTACTGGACGGCGTTCGATCAATTCGACGTCGCCAAGATCGCGCGCTACACGCCCCGAAAAATCGTCCAGCTTCTCAAGGACCCGGGACTCGTCCGCAACCGGCTAAAAATCGCGTCTACGATCGGCAACGCAAAAGCTTTCCTCCAGGTTCGAAAAGAATTCGGCGATTTCGACTCGTACATCTGGCGCTTTATCGGCGGGAAGCCCAGGCTGAACGACTGGGGCAAGCTGGGACATGCGCCCGCGCGGACCGAAGAGTCGGACGCGATGAGCAAAGACCTGTTGGCGCGAGGATTCAAGTTCGTTGGGTCGACCATCTGTTACGCCTACATGCAAGCGGTCGGGATGGTGAACGATCACGAGCGCGGTTGTTTCCGCCGTGCTCAAATCGGTTAAAGGGAAATAGCGTTGCCAAGCCGCCGGGAGTTCCTGAAATCCGCGGGCGCCTTCGCCGGCGCTCGAATCGCCAGTTCGGCAGCGCCTGCCCGGAAGCCGAACGTCTTGTTTATTCTGGCCGGCGGATGGCGTGCCCAGCCCCTGGACGATTTACGCTTACCCAATCTCGAAGCGCTGGCCAAGCAGGCCGTGCAATTCGAGCGACTGTACAGCTGCTATCCGCTGGCGACTCCTGCGCGGGCCGCGTTAGTTACGGGCCGCTTTCCGTCTGTCAGCGGAGTTCCACGCGACGGTGTCCGGTTACCGATCGACCAGCCGTCGATCGCGGAGCAGTTGAGGCGTGCCGGATACCGTACCGGCTACATCGGCGAGTGGCTTTTGGATGGCCCAGACGAGCCGGGTTTTGTTCCTCCTGGACCGCGACGCCACGGATTCGATTACTGGGCTGCTTTCAACCGTGGCCATCGTTACTTCGATTCGATTTATTTCCGCGATGCACCACAGCTCATTCGTCCCACGGGTTTCGAGCCGGACTATCAGACCGGCTTGGCGATCGACTTCCTCAAGCAAACCGGTCCGAAGCCGTTTTATCTTGTGCTCGCCTGGGGACCTCCGCGGCCTCCCCTTTCGCCACTCGATCGCATCGGCCGGTACGAACCGGACAAGATCCGGCTACGCGCCAACGTGCCAATCGATCAGGAAGAGACCGCCCGCTCCAACTACGCGCGCTACTATGCGCTTTGCTCGACCCTCGACGGTAACCTCGGCCGCCTGGTTGGAACGCTGGACGATCAGCATCTGGCTGATGACACGATCGTGATATTCACGTCAGACTCGGGCGAGATGTTGGATTCGCACGGGCTCGATGCGGACAACCAACCCTTCGAGGAAGCAGTCCGTGTGCCGCTGATCGTCCGTTATCCGAAGACTGCCGCTGCCGGGAGTAAGAACTATGCTTTGATTTCGACCGTCGATCTGATGCCCACGCTGCTGCGGTTTTGCGGCGTAGATATTCCGGAGAGCGTGCAGGGACAGGATGTCTCCGTCCAAAGGGAATCGGTTTACTCTTCAGGAAAACTGGGCGAGCCGGACGAGTGGCGCATGCTGGTGCGGGGCCTCGACAAGCTGGTGGTCGACCGCGAACTCAACGTAACGCACCTCTACAATCTCGGGCAGGATCCTTTCGAGATGGAAAATCTGGCGCGGGATGTCTCGCAAGATTTAAAACGCGACGAGTTGAAAGCGTTGCTCAAAGACTGGATGCGGCGTAGCGGCGACGGAATGGATCCGTCCGGCTTGAAGAAGCGTCGCTGACGCCCCAACACCTTCAGACCCGCGGCGCCATCGACAGTGGAGGCTGGTTGAATAATTGCTCGGTTTCAGGCTTGAGCAGAACCCAAAAGCCGTAAATCCCCAGGGCGGTTCCAAATGGAACGCTGAAGAGTTCCAGTGCCGACATTATGAGCGCCAGCAGCCGCGACCATGGCCTGAAATGCAACAAGCCATAGCCGACGATAATTCCTGGCAATGAAATGCACAGCAGTATAACGAAGACCAGCCCGCCGATACCGCCCAGGATCGGTATCGCTAGCGCGCTGTCGGGCGAATGATCGGTAACTCCGACCACGCCTGCGATTCCCCCCATGATCAGGAACACCAGCAAGCCGACAAAGACACCCAGCGCACCATAGATTATGTGCAGAATTCCAAGGATCCTCACGTGTTGCGCCATATTCCCCTCCCCTTCATTTGATTCTTCCGACATTACTATACGAATGCGACGCACGCAAGTTCCAGAAAGTCGCATCCGGCGCGAGTAGCGTGTACCCAACTGATCAATAGTCCAGGCGACCTGGCGGAGAGCTACACTACCGGCATGGCGAAAGATAGAGTAAGTCGGCGCTCCCTTCTGAAAGCCGCGGGATCGGCGGGGATCATGGCGCGATTGCCCGAGACGGCGCTGGCCTTCCAGACGACTGGCCAGGTGGCACACGAGGCGGCAACTGGCCCCCTGCAGGAGCACACGCCCGAACACACGATTAAGTTCGCGGTCATAGGGCTCGATCATAGCCACATCAACGGCATTACGGATACCATTCGGCGCAGCGGCGGTGAACTGGTCTCGGTGCACTCCACCAATCCCCAGGCTCTCGCCGGATTTCAGAAGCGCTATGACGGCGTGAGGGTAGCCCGTAGCGAGGATGAAATCCTGAATGATTCGTCCATCCAGCTCCTTTGTTCCACCGCCATCCCTGATCTGCGAGCGCCGCTCGGGGTACGGGCGATGCGCCACGGCAAAGACTTCCTGAGCGATAAGCCCGCCATCACCACGCTGGAGCAACTTGCCGAGGTGCGGCGGACCGTCCAGGAAACCGGTCGTATTTTCGGAATCATGTACGGACGCCTGGAGTCTAGAGCGACCATGCACGCAGGTACGCTCTTGAAGGACGGCGCTATTGGCCGTGTGTTGCAGACGGTCCAACTCGCTCCTCATCGAGTCAACGAGAATACCCGTCCCGAATGGTTCTGGGATCCGGCGCTCTACGGCGGCACTCTGTGCGACCTCGGCTCGCACCAAGCCGACGAATTCGTTTACTTCACCGGATCCACCGTGGCGGAGGTCACGATGTCGCAAGTGGCGAATTTCAATTACCGCCATCGCCCGAAGTTCCAGGACTTCGGCGACATGCTGGTCCAAGGCAATGGCGGTCTTGGATATTTTCGCGTGGATTGGTTCACTCCCGATGGCCTGGGAGCGTTTGGCGACGAACGGACATTCATTCTGGGAACCGAGGGATATATCGAAATGCGGAAGGTCATCGACATTGCCGGACGTCCAGGTGGAGATCACCTGTTGATCGTCGACCGCAAGTCGGCCCGTTACATTGACTGCAAGAATCTGGCATTGCCCTTCGGGCCGCAGTTCGTTCGAGACATTGTGAACCGCACCGAGCTAGCCCAGAATCAGGCCGCCGCACTGTTGGCCACAGAACTGGTTCTCAAGGGGCAGAAGAACGCCCGGATGTTGTAGGGCCGCGATCAACACATCTTCTGGGATTACGGATAACCCTGAAGCCTTGATTCCCCGTGTTTCCACTCCGGGGGCAGAGCGAATCCATCGCGATTCGGCATCTTCAATTTCGGCAGACTCTGTTGGTCCATGACGTCGTCTTCTTTTTAATGACGCCGTTCTTGTACAACAGGAAGGCGGTAATGGCGTACACCTCATTGGGGCTGAGCGACCCCTCCTTGCCCAGAGGCATGCCGCGATTGATGTAGTCCCATATTGTCGTCGCGAACGGCGAGTGAACAGCCATGGAGTTGGAGTCGTTCACACATGGCGCGAGACAGGGCACCAATGACTTGGCCTGAACGTCGTGGCTACTGATGAGCGTAGGAGTGTGACCTCCGGATGATCCCGTTGCCCCGTGGCATGCAGCGCACCCCTTCCGAACGTAGAGCCCGGCGCCTTCTTTGGCCGTCCCGCGTCCGGGCGGAAGCTCTTTTCCGGTCGGGCTGATGGCAATATCCCACGCGCGGATTTCTTCCGCCTTCGGGGATCTGCCGACGCCGTAGGTGGGCGATTGCGTCCAGGCAGTCTGACAAATTCCAAGCACCGCCGTGACCAGGAGAAATCTAGACCATCCCATTTTGAACGCTCCCATCGCTCGATACCTTCCAGGGTTGAACCGAGTTGTCGGCGCCGCGAATCCGGACTTTGTCCACTGGTTCGTTCCAGTATTTGGCGATATCGGCTCGCGTCGGTTGCACCGTCCCTAGTTCGTCTGTGCAGCGCGACATCAGCACGCACTCTTTCCCGTCCCAATTCCAATGCATGCCAAATCGGATATGCGCCATGGGCAAGGACGGTGTCCGAAGTTCCGCGGTCTGCCAGCTCTGACCGCCGTTGGTAGATATCTCCACGCCACGAATGGCGCCTGCACCGGACCATGCCAAGCCGGAGATTTCGTAAAACCCCGGGCCCGAGAGCTTCTGCCCGCCGGAAGGATAGGTGATGACCGACTTCGGTCCAATCTGGTGAGTCAACGCTGCCACTTTCGGGTCAGGATTGATATGCCCGTAGTCGTCATAGGTCATGTAGTAGCGGTCGACGACCTTAATTCGCCTCAGGTATTTGATTTGATAAATCCCTTCAAAACCGGGAACCATGAGCCGTAGCGGAAAGCCCTGCTGCGGGCGGATCGGCTCGCCGTTCATCGCATAGCACACCAGACAGTCGTCCATCGCCTTCGCCAGCGGGATGCTGGATGCGCCCTTCACTTCTTCGGCGCCTTCGGCGACGATCCACGACGCCGCCTTTTGGACGGCCGCCTCCTTGAGCAACAAGGACAGCCGCACACCGGTCCATTCGGCGCAACTGGTCAATCCGTGCGTTTCCTGAACGGTTTTGTGCGATGGCCTCGCGCGGTTTCCCAGGCACTCGACGAAGTGAATGCGGGATTCGTAGGGCAGACGCTTCAGCTCGTCCATGGTGAAAATCAGCGGGCGATCCACCATCCCATGGATCATGAGACGATGCTCCTGGGGATCGATGTCGGGAACAAAAGCGCCCCGGTGCGTCGCGGTATAGAAGAGCGAGGACGGCGTAATAATCCCGAATGAGTCCTGCAGCGGGGTCAAGACATGAAACGTGAGCCCGAATTCGTCCGGTGAATGCCGATCAGCCACGGGCTTGCGTATGGAGGTGACGAAACGCGAGCGGTCACCATAGGCAATTAGCTCTTCGATCTTTTTATCAGTCGTTCCTTGGGTCTGGCCCTTCGCAAGTTGTTCGCCCCCCGCGGCCAGACCGGCCAACGCAGCGCCACCTTTGAGGAATCCCCTTCGATTAGGTTTTTTCGAATCCATGGACCTCGCTTTCAGGATTGAAGTATAACTCAAACGAGTAGCTTATCGGCTGGCGTGACTCACTGCGAACGTGAGAAACAGAGAGTCTCGGCGGGGCTTCACGACATAGAAATCGTATAGTGGACGGTTAAACCAGTCGTAGCGGATTTCCGGGCGTAGCCGCACGCGGCCGGCTTTCAGCTCGATTCCTCCGGTCACAGCCGCCCCGACGGATGAGGATGCGGTGAAATACCTGGTCGTGTTGCTCGCACGCAGGATGGCGGGTCCGGCGCCCAGTACGAAGTTCGTAGATCGGATTCTCGCCGCGCGCCACTTCAGCAGCAATGGAACTTCCCAGGAGTAGTCGGACACCGATTCATACGGGGTAGAGGTCCTGAGTGGTCGCGTAAGAAAACTCCCCTCCAGCGACCATCGCGGCTGCAATCGCCAATCCAGCACCGCCCCTATGGCGTACGGGACGGCGGCCAGTAGTCCAAACTCGATGCAACAGGGAATGTGAGCGGTTGGAGTCTCGCGCTCGGCTGAAACGGAATGCGCCACCGTCAACAAAACTTCGGCTTGTGTTCTCGCTAGGCGCGACGTGGCCCCGATGCTGGACGTCCGCTCGCTGTCCCAGCGTGTGACACGAAAGCCGGGGTCCAGGCGCAGGGTCGCGATCTTGAACTCGAAGCCGGCGCCCAATGTCGCGCCAACAGAGGTGCGTCGATCCATTCCGATCGGCGAATCGGTTTTATAGTCGACAACTTGTATCGCGCAAGGTGGAGGGCAGGTAGGTAACGTAGTGCGCTCACCGGCCTCGGTGACGCCGGTGAGCCTGCGGATGGACGGCCCAGCGGTCAAGAATCCGTTAAGTCGTGAAAGGAACCGAACATGTACCTTCGCGAGGATTGGGAACTCCCAGGAATTCCCCGTTGTGGCAGAAGCAACCTTCTCCGTGGGAGCGCCAAAACTGCTGGAAGCAGTATCGAATCCAAAGCGCTTGTAAAGCGCGCCGGCTTCAATTCCGACCGGAGCAGCGTTACCCAGCATCCCTTCACGAACCTAAGACCCGCTCGTGATAGAAATCAACTACATTAACTTGATCCGTTCATTTCGCGCGGATAATTCGATCAGCTTTTGAAGCCGTCCGACCCTGGTTTCTTCTTTCTTGGCGTCGGCCACCCATCGTGCGGTCATCCGCCGGTAATAGGGCGGAAAATTCTTGTAGTTCTTCCAAGCCAGGGATTGCCTTCTGAACACAGCTTCCAGATTCTTTGGTATTTCGTCCACCAGAGGCTCTGCGCGCAGCTTCGAATTGAACGCGGCCAGGCCGGCGGGCGTCATCTTTCCTTCGGCGATCAACCGCTCGGCGCGTTGGATATTCGTATCGTTCCAGGAGCTGCGCGGCCTGCGCGGGGTGAATCGCTGGGCAAAGCAGGCTTCGTCGATCTTCTTGATCTTGCCGTCAATCCATCCAAAGCACAGCGCCTCTTCCACCGCTTCTTCATAAGGGACGCGAGGCTTGCCCGAGTCTTTCTTGTAGTAGACCAGCCAGATTTCATCGCACTGGCCGTGATTCTTTTCGAGCCAAGTGCGCCACTGGCGCCGATCTTTGGCGTAAACGGTCTTCATCGGGAATTTAGCTTAACATTCTCAGCTCGTGGACCCGGTCCAGTTCCAGGATCAGATCACCTTGAGGATCGACGCTGAACGCCGGGACGAACTTGGCGCCCCACAGAATCTCACTGTATCGATACGAATAGATCGAGTGCACAGTCTGGCTGAAGCTGTCATCGAAAGCCTGAATTAGGACCAGAAGCTCAGTGGATGATTTGGCCAAGTCCTCGGCGGTCTTGCCGTAGAACGGGCTCGTGGAGTCGATCGGATGCACGATCGTCCATGTCAGTGGCAGGAAAAAAACCTTGCGACGCTCCAGTTCCAGGTCAATGAAATCGCGTTTGAGATGCCCTTCTTTATTCGACACAGTCATAAGCAACACCCGAGCCTCCAGATTCATCAGTGTATTGCTGCGGGCGTTCGTGATGCGGAACTGCAGGCTGGTGCCGTCCTGATAGGGCGCGATCAGCGCATTGTTGCTAAATAGAATGCGAGCGGACGGGCGCGAGAATCGCCCATACAAGAGGCCCGTCATCACTGCGAATACCATGAGCCCCGTCGCGGCTTCGATGGCCGCCACCGAATTTGCCGGCGCCCCGCTCGGAAACACATTTCCATACCCGACTGTAGTCAGCGTATGCACACTGAAAAAGAATGCGTTCACGAACGCGCCCATCTCGGACTCGGCCCCGTGGAGTTTGTCGATCCCGATTACGAGATATACACCGGCGAAGAAAACATTCACTGCCAGAAAAACAGCCAGGACCACTACGAAGAACTTCGGCCACGTGGTGTCGATCATCTTCAGATAAAGATTCTCGTCTCGCAGCCGCGTGCCCTTGCGATGTACGTTGAAGGTCCCATCGGGATTGATAGCGCGGCGCAGCTCACCGCTAAACTGCGTTGTTAAGCCTGGATCAAAAGCTTCCTTTTTCATAAAGAATGAACTCAGAATAACCTACTTGGCCGGGAGCTGACGCTGAACTGAATTAGTGATGCCCGTAGTTCAGCTCGCCGGCTTCGATCCTAATCGGCAGGCGATTCTGCTTAGGGGGAAGCGGGCAGGTCGCATACGCTGTAAACGCGCAGGGCGGGTTCTCGGCCTGGTTGAAGTCCATCACTACTTCGCCATCTTTCGCAAGATCGGTGTAAAGAAATCGCCCGGCGGGATAGGTCTCTTTCCCGCTGGTGAGATCGTGAAAGATAAAGAAGAGATGGTCGTCTTCCAACACTGGCTCCAGGCGCAAGTACTGGCCGTTCAGCGTGAATTGAGCGTATCCCGGGCTAGGGTCCTGCTCGGTCTCGCCCAAAATGTTCGGGATCGTCATCATCTTCGGTGTCTGATACGGCACGAACTTCGCGATCACGCGATAGTTTTCCTTTATCGGAAACCAGTGCAGTCCTGTGAACGCCTTGCGGGATTCGCTCTCGGTGTCCTTCAATCGGATCGCATCCCGTTCACCGCGATGAATAACGTACATGGTGAACGCGTCGTATTGGATCTTATCCGGCGTGCCCTCCGCATCCGACTTCAGTGGCGCCACTGCTTGGGCAGGTTGTCCATTCAACTTCATGGCCACGCCGGGCGCTGCACGGAACGTTGCCTTCCCGTGCTGGAGTTCGAAAGTGCCAAGCTCGGCCGGGCCGCGCGGCAGAACAATCTCGTTGGCCTGATTCGAACCGACCCGGTTGGCGCCTTCTTTGAGCCAGAACAGTCCTGAGACTGTCAGCCAGCCGCCCTCGGCCTTCAGTTCGGCCTCATGCTGCGCGCGCCATTGCTCGATTTCTACGCGGTAAGATGTGTCGCCCGTAAGAAACATGGCACTGCATACCATAACACCGGCTGAGGCAGTCAGTCTCAACGGACTCATCGTTTTGATTGTAACTTGGTAGATGACTTTGCCGACTTCCGACCTAGATCAAAAACAGAAAGATGCAGTCAGGCGCGAACGCATCATCCGGCGCGCTGCACAAGAATTACGGGACGGCTTCTATGTCAATCTGGGCATCGGCCTTCCGACGCTGGTAGCGAATTATGTTCCACCGGGAATCGAGGTGGTCCTGCAATCGGAAAACGGCATGCTTGGGGCTGGACCTTATCCGATCGAAGGCACCGAGGATCCGGACCTGATCAATGCCGGCAAAGAAACCGTGACGGAACTGCCCGGCACGTCTTATTGTTCGAGTGTCGACTCCTTCGCCATGATTCGCGGCGGCCACATGGACCTTAGCATCCTGGGCGCGATGGAAGTGGACGAGACCGGCAGCCTCGCCAACTGGATGATCCCCGGGAAAATGGTGAAAGGCATGGGCGGCGCAATGGACCTGGTGGCCGGAGCACGCCGTGTGATCGTCGCCATGGAGCACACCACCAAGCAAGGCGCGCCCAAGATCCTGAAGAAGTGCACGTTGCCGATTACCGGCCTGGGTGTTGTCGATCTGATCATCACGGAAATGGCCGTAATCCGGGTGACACCTCGAGGCCTAGTGCTGGAAGAAATCGCCCCGGATGTGACCATCGACGAAGTGCAGAAGGCGACTGAACCACAACTGATCGTCAGCAAGCCGGTACGCATGCATGAATAAGGTCATCGCGACATCGGACGCCGCGGTTGCCGACATTCCCGATGGCGCCACAGTAATGATCGGCGGCTTCGGACTGTGCGGCATTCCCGAGAACCTGATCGCCGCGCTGGTTCGAAAAGGCGTCAAGGGCCTGCACACCATCAGCAACAACATGGGCGTCGACGGATTCGGTATGGGCCTTATGCTCGAAGCTGGCATGATCGCTTCGCACATCGGCAGCTATGTGGGCGAGAACAAGCTGCTCGAAACACGGGTGTTGGCCGGTCAGCTCGACCTGACCCTGGTACCTCAAGGCACGCTGGCGGAGCGCATTCGAGCAGGCGGAGCCGGCATTCCGGGATTCTATACCGCCACCGGCGTCGGAACAGTGGTCGCGGATGGCAAAGAACTACGCGAGTTCAACGGACGCACTTACCTGCTCGAAACCGCCATGGTAGCCGACTTTGCGTTGGTCAAAGCCTGGCGAGGTGACCGGCTCGGGAATCTGGTCTACCGAAAGACCGCCCGTAACTTCAATCCGATGATGGCGACCGCAGCCAAGATTACTATCGCCGAAGTCGAGGAGCTAGTGGAACCGGGTGAGATCGACCCCGATCACATCATTACTCCCGGCATCTATGTCACTCGCATCGTTCAGGGAGAGAAATACGAAAAGCGGATAGAGCGGCGCACCGTTCGCAAGGCCTGATTAGAAACAAACCGATCATGGTGGCGTCCAACGGACGGGCAGCAGCATCGAGCCCTCGCGAATGCCCTGTTTACTCCTGCTCCTGATTGTGCTGTTCCCGCGCGTCGCTCTGGCGCTGCTTTTCTTTCTGTCGACCTATCTCGATCGGGCGTATCATAACAACCTGCTTCTTCTTATTCTTGGCTTCATCTTTCTGCCGTTAACCACGCTCGTTTACGCCTGGATGTTCAATAACGGCATGGCTGTGGCTGGAATCAACATCCTGTATCTGTTGGTTGCAGCCATCCTGGACTTGGGCTTGGTGGGAGGCGGCTATCGCCACCATCGCGGACGACTTGACTAGCCGCCACTTTCTACCGTGGCGGACGTGGTAAAATATGGGTATTCGTTCCCAAACGACTCAACTCTAACCTATTGATTCTACAATAGATAGTCAATAAGACCCAGTATATCGTTAGTTTTCAATAACTTCCACTAGAGAAGGCTACAGAACAAACCGAGCAGGAGGAAATTGGTTATGACAAAGGCCCTTTTGGCCGTCGGCTTACTAGCTACGCCGGTCAGTTTTAGCATTCAGCAGCCGTCTAAAACAGCGCATTCAGAGCCAGATGACCCCCGATTGAAGCTGATTTGGCAGTATTTCGCCGACCGCGACTGCCCCCTACGAGATTCAGCGGCAGACTTCGTGGCTGCGGCCGACCAGAACGAGCTGGACTGGCGGCTACTCCCCAGCATCTCGATGATCGAATCCAGCGGCGGCAAAGATTACCGGAACAACAATGTTTTCGGGTGGGATTCCTGCAAGGAGCCCTTTTCATCCGTGCAGGCAGGGATTCACTTCGTAGCTTCGAGACTGGGTAAATCGAAGCTATACAAAGACAAAAGCGTCGATCAGAAGCTGTCGACCTACAACCCGCAACCCGATTATGCACCCCGAGTGAAAGCGGTTATGCGAGCCTTAGGGCCAGCGGATCGACCCCGCAGGGCGATCAACTAACACCGCTGGTGGCCAAATAGCTAGTCGCGAGGGCGTTCCTTATGTTCCCTGCATCAAGTGAACGCCAAGATACAGTCCGCCAAAGACAATCACCGAGAGCAATATAATCAATGCCCAGCGAAGGATTCGCTCGGTATTGGAGCTTGCTTTGTGTTCGTCTAGTTTAATCTGCTCGTCGAGGCTCTCGAACATGGAATACCCCCTTATAATGCCGTTAACTCACGAGCTAGGGTAATTATATGCTCGAATCCCGGAAAAAGCAGCCCCCCAAACTAGGAAGTTAGGGGCGGCTCAGGAGACCCATTCGTTCGAGCTTGCGGTACAAGGTCTTGCGCTCGATTCCCAGGATCTTAGCGGCACGGCTCTTGTTGCCACCGGTGGCCGAAAGCACGCGGCGGATCTGATCGGCTTCGGTATCGGCCAGGGTATCGCTGGCGCTGTCGCGCGGTTCGGTTAGCTCGATGGCTTCGCGCACCGCGTCGTCGTCGATCCGGTTTTGCGGCGCGAGAATCGTCAGCCGTTCCAGCATGTGCTGCAGTTGTCGCACGTTGCCGGGCCAACTGTAGTTTTCGAGAACCTGGAGTCCGGATTCGGTCAGCTTGGTCTTCTGGCCGTAGCGCTCATTGTATTTATTCAAGAAGTGATGGGCCAGGAGAGGCACATCGCCGCGGCGCTCCACCAGCGGTGGAAGAAGAATGCGGACGACATTCAACCGATACCAGAGGTCTTCGCGGAATTTTGCCTCGTCGACCATCTTCTGCAGGTCGCGGTTGGTGGCGGCAATCACCCGCACGTCCACTTTCTTGCCCCGCGCCGAGCCCAGCGGACGGATCTCCTTCTCTTGCAGAAAGCGCAGCAGGTTGAGTTGAAAGCCGAGTTCCAGGTCGCCGATTTCATCCAGGAATGTAGTGCCGTTATTGGCGGCTTCGAAAACGCCCATGCGGTCGCGATCAGCGCCGGTGTATGCACCCTTCATGGCTCCGAACAGCTCGCTTTCGATCAGCGACGGCGCTATGGATCCACAGTCCACCGGCACAAAAGGCTGCTGCGCGCGAGGGCTGTTGTTATGGATCATGCGGGCGATCATTTCTTTGCCGGTGCCGGTCTCGCCTTCGATCAGCACCGTGGCATTGGTGGGAGCCACCAGAGAAATGGTCTTGTAAATCTCGATCATTTTGGAGGAGCTGCCGATCATTTCGCTGGCCGGCAGGTCGTCGATCTCGGATTCCTTCTCCTCCTCTTGCTCGCCGAGCGTGGCCTCGGCGCGTTTCACCGTATCCAGCATGCGATCCAGCTCGAACGGTTTTGCGATGTAATCGAAGGCTCCCCCCTGGGTCGCCTTCATGACGGTTTCCATGGTGCCGCGGGCAGTCATCAGAATTACGGCACATTTTGGATTGTTCTGGCGCGCGGTCTCCAAAACGTCGAGACCGGTTCGCTCATCCAGATAAATATCGGAGATAACGATAGGATAAGCGTCGCTGCGCAGGCGCTCCAGGGCCTCCCGCGTCGAAGATACCGCGTCCACACTATAGCCTTCCAACTCCAGGAAAGTTGTAATGGTGTCTCTTACGGAGTTATCGTCTTCGACCACTAACAATCGTTGCACCGGCGGAATACCTACTTACTAGACTGACACAGGGGGAGGTTGCGACGCACGAGAGTGAGCCGGTAACACGACTGTGAAGCAGGAGCCTTTACCGGGCTCGCTGGTTACTTCCATTTTGCCGCCGTGATAGTGGACAATCTGCTCGACGATGGAAAGTCCAATACCGGTGCCGGCTTCTCCGGAGGCTTCGGCTCGCTTGGTCCGGTAGAATTTCTGGAAAATCTGCCGCAATTCCTTGGAGTCCATTCCGATTCCCTGGTCTTTCACCGAGAGACGCAACTGGTCGCCTTGGGGCAGACACCAGGCCGTAATTTCCGTATCGGCGTTGGAGTATTTTACGGCGTTGGTCAACAGATTGTAGACCGCGTACTCCATCAATTCGCGATCGCCTTGCAGGTCGCCTTCCAGCACGTTGGTGCGGATGTGAATGTTCTTGCGCTCGGCCAACGGGCGGGCGCGTTGGATGCAACCTTCCACGATCTCGCGCACCGAGAATGGTTCGCGCTTCAGCTCCATCTGGCCATCGGATAGACGCTCGACATCGAGAAATGTTTGGATCATGCGCGCCAGGCGTTTGGATTCCTGGTTGATCATCTCGGCGATCTGTTTGCGCTTCTCTTCGGTCAGGTTGTAGCGGCCCATCAGCTCGCTGGACCCCTGGATGGCGGTGAGGGGAGTTCGCATCTCGTGCGTCACGAAGTGGATGGCTTGCTGGTAGCGTTGGCGATCAGTTTCGGATTTGTGAAGCTGGCGGCGAACGATGAAGTGTTGATAGCTGGCCGCCGCGACGGAGGTCAGCCAAGCGGAAGCAAGCGGCGCGAAGTACGGAATCACTATGCCGTTTCGGAAGAACACGAGCGGCGTGATATGCACGACGGCCAACAGAGCACCAGCTGCGACATAAGCTGTCGGGCCGGAGAGTAGCGCGAAGATCAGGCCTGCCAGGATGCCAATGAGCAAGCAAAAGCCCAACACCGTGCGGGCCGGGGCGTCCGTGAGGAACTGCCCGTGTTCCAGAGTTTCAAACAGCTGGGCATGCACCTCGACGCCCGGAATTCGTTCCTGACCGTATGGAGTGGCGACGCGATCATAAGATGCGGTGATGGAGGTGATGCCGAGGAACACCACCTGATCGCGGAAGCGGGCGGCCAACGCGGGTTGGTCTGCCAGTTCCTTCACCGAGATTTGTGGAATCGGCTCACGGGTGAAGAGGATGCGGAGCGGCCGGTTCCGGCCATTCGTGCGCGCCGCGGGAATCAGCTCGTTTCCGATTTGTAGATCCTGCGGCGACTCAATGATGCTCTCGCCGCGTGCCAGCCGAAAGGCCTCCAAGGCCAAAGCCCAGTTGCGTTCGTGACCGGCCTGCTGTTCCAAAGGGATGGTTCGGGTGACTCCGTCCTTGGAGTCTTCATCGGCCTTATCGTGACCCTTGCCGGCGCCGCTTGCGAGGAAGCGAGGCAGCGGATTCTCCCAGCGGCCATTGGAAAGGTGTGCGACCAGTATGAGATTTTTGATCCCCTGCAGGGCGCGTTCCAGGCGTGCATCTTCGGCCGGATCTTCTATGTCGGCAAGGACGACGTCGACCGCCACCACTCTAGGCTGAGCGGGCGCAATCAGCTCCAGGGCTTTAGCCAACATGCTGCGATATTCGCGAACGCCGCCCATCGAGCTGTAAGTCGCGTCGTCGATCGCCAGAATGATGCAATGCGGGGTGCCGGAGACAGGCGGGTGAAGCCGGAACATCCAGTCATAGGCGTAATCGTCGATCGGGGTTGCCAGCCAGCCGGAAATAATCGCAACGGCCAGAGCCACGCCCAGAAGGGCGATGTAGCCGACCTGCTGCTTACTTGGCGACGGCCTTTTCAATCTCGTCAGCTTCCTTCGGCAGGGCCGCGCTGAGGACCTTGGCGCCGTTTTCAGTCACCAGCACTACATCCTCGATGCGCACGCCGATGCTCTCCTCGGGAATGTAAATGCCGGGTTCGATGGTGACTACCATGCCGGCTTCGAGTGGCCCGTCGACACCGGGATCGTGCACCTGCAACCCGACCGGATGGCCGAGCCCGTGAATAAAGTATTTTCCAAGCGGCTCGCCATGCAGGTCTTTGCCGTGTGCGTCCATGTAGTCATGGGCGATTTTTGTGAGCGTGTCGCCCGGCCCGGACATTCGTACGCCCGGCTTCAACGCGGCGATGGCGGCCTTCTGTGCACCGAGCACAATCTGATAAATCTCGCGCTGCCGTGCGCTGAACTTGCCGCCGACCGGAATGGTGCGCGTGATATCGCTGGCGTAGTCATCACACTGAGCAGCCGCATCCATTACTACAACTTCTCCTCGATCCATGCGGCGCTGGTTGGCGGAATAATGCAGGACAGTGCTGTTAGGTCCGGAGCCGACGATGGGCGAGTAGGCCACGCCCTCGCATCCACTTTCGATGTACGTGGTCCAGAGCACGGAGGCAATTTGATACTCCGATAATCCAGGCGCCATCCGCTTCCAGGCCGCGCGATGGGCTTCCACGCTCACGTCGGTGGCATGCTGGATGGCCGCGAGCTCGGCGGGCGACTTCTTCACCCTCAGCTTGGTGATCAGCGTCGCAGCATCCGAGATTTCTCGAAAGGGATAAAGCATCTTCAGTTTGTCGGTGCCAGGCTGGCTCAGCGGGGCGTAAAGCTTGTCCTGCTCGCTCAGCGCCTGGTCGAGTTCCGATTCGAACTTTTCGATGGGCCGGACCTCTTCAAATCCAGTCAAGGCGTGAACGTCCACATCTTCAGCCGACGAACGCCGGCCTTGAAAATGTTCCGTGTGCTCGTTGTGATGGGGAAGGAACAGCAGCTCGCGCGTAGGCGTTACCAGCAATCGCGCGCCGGGCTGGCTCCAGCCGGCTAGGTAGTAAAAATTCGGCTCCTCATCGAGACGAAATACTTCATCGCGGCCTTCGGTATGACTGAACAGGACCAGTACGCCGTCGAGTGAGCTCCGCAAATTGGCCCGACGCGTCTTGAACTCATCCGGCGGCATTTTGGCGTGGACAGGGAGCGCCAGGGGAGCCATGAGCAATGCCACGGCGAGAAGGCTTCGGACCATGTCCAAAGTATAGTAGTTCCGCGTTTCGAGTTTCTAGTTTCTGGTTTAACGCGCGTCCGCAGTGAGTGACTTCTCAGGCACTGCGTAGCTCAGCCCCATGGCGGCCCAAGCCGTGCCCGCCGCTGAGATCCACTGGTCGTGATTGTAGGCAAAGCCGCTTTGGAAATAGGGCTGAAATTTCGGAGCGCGGCTGGTGACGAACCAGGAGCCATCTTCGCGCTGGGTGCTGAGGAGAAATGCAACGCCGCTGCGATAAGCGGGATCGGTAGCAGGAATGCCCAGTTCGTGCATGGTGTACAAGACTTGGCCGGTGGCGTAGGCATCGCTCGCCAGGTTCGGGGTTTGAGCCCATCCGCCATCGGAATGCTGGAGCGCCATGAGTCGCTTCAGCGGGTCTTCCAGTGAGCGGCGGTCCGCATTAGCCCACTTCAGTCCCAGCAACTGCATACTCCGATCCTCGGTGGTTCGCGGGTTGGCGGACTTCAGCCACGCCGCTGCGTGAGCGATGCGCTGATCGAACTCGGCTTTGCGGCCAGGGAACGGATATAGCGACAAACACCGGAGTGCGATGGCGGTGCGCGAAAAGTCGCCATCTTCCATAGGAGGCCGGGCAATGCCGGGCACGTGCCAGTTGCCTCCGCTTCGCTGCTGGCCGGCAATGTTGTGGATCATGGCATCGATGGCGCGGTCAGGCGCGGCGTGCTCGGCCGCAAATTGCAGGACCGGGTACATGACAAGATCCACGCCGCCTGGCGTGTCCATGCGCTGCAGTAAGATCTGATCGGCAGATGCGAACTGCAGTTTGACCGTTTTCAATTGCTCTGCCGCTGCGGTTTCGTCGATGCGGGCGCCGTTCGCTCGCGCGACACTCACCGCCATGCCGGTAAGGTTCTGCGCGTGACAGGCGACACAGCCACCTTCGCGGAAGAAGCTCCCGCTGGTCTGCTGCAGGAGCGTCAGGCTTTTTTCCGCAGCCTCTCTCGCGTTTTCGGATTTGTGCTCCGCGGATGGCCGAAGAACAGCAGCCGTAGATTGGGCGCGGTCGATGCTCAGGAGCTTTAAGATCTCGGGGCTACCGAATTTCTTAGCCCAGTCGCTCGAGCTCTCTCCGAGCTTCGATTGAATGCTAGGATCGGCTCCCTTGTCGAGCAACAAGCGGATCACACCGGGATCCGCGTGATCGGAAGCGATCGCCAGCATCAGCGGAGTCATTCCACGCACGTCTTGAACATTTACTTTGGCGCCGGCATCCAATAACAGGTTCACGGCTTCGGGGGACGCATAGGTGGCAGCCAGCAGCAGCGGCGTAAAGTTTCCCAACGCAATGGGGCCATTCTTCACGCGCAGGCCTTCGGCGGCGCTGGTGGCATTGACGTCTGCGCCCTTGGCCAGCAATATCCGGATCACATCGACGTTTCCGTTGGCAGTAGCATTCATTAACGGAGTTTGCCCGGGAATGGCCAGTGTATATAGAAATCCCCGCGCATTCACATCCGCGCCTTTTTGGAGCAACAGGCGGACCGTGGCCGTGTCATTAGCTTCGGTCGCGGCCACGAGCGCCGTGCTTCCGGCGCCGTCTCTCGCTGTAATATCGGCTTCCTTCTCGAGTAGAAATTTTACGATCTCCGAGCCACCGTCGGACGACGCCGCGACAATGAGCGGAGTGCGGCCCTGTTTCGAGCGCGCATTCACATCCGCGCCTTTCGCAACCAGCAAACGGACTTTCGCGAGATCGTTGGCCGACCATAGCAGCGCGCTGGCATCAAAAGCGTTCTTGGCGTTGACTTCCGCGCCGTTCGAAAGGAGAAGCTTCATTGCATCCAGGCTGCCGTAGGCCGCGGCATACATGAGCGTTGTCGTGCCCCGTTGGTCTTTTGTATTTACGTCCGCGGTCTTCAACAGGCCGCGTAATGACGTCAAGTCGTTATTGCGGATGGCTTGATAATAACGATCACTTTGTTCTTGGGCTGCGACGGTCAAGACGCTTAGCGCGATCAACACTAATCCCCGGCACAATACTCCGACCATTCTGATCTCCTTGTGTGCTATCTATCTTCTCACGTCATCCCACCGGAGCCAAGGGCCGGCGGAGGCGCATAGTACCGCGGTACCGACAGGCCTAAAGACTTTGACGGAGCCTGACGATAGACAATAAGCCAAATGTCCACGCAGCCAAAGAGCACGACATCGGTCGGCTTTGCCGAGTTGAAGGCGTTCCTTGCCAAAAGGCGGGAAAGCATCGAGCAGAGGCGCGAGACTCGTTATCAGACCAACGATGCGGTCGAGGTCGAGATCCTGCAAGCCGGCTTTCAACGCGTGGCGGCGTCCATTGTAGACATTTCTAAGTCCGGGATGCGTCTACTGTCGGAGTCGACGATCGGGAAAGGCTCTCAGGTCAAGATCACGCTGGAGAAGCATGTCGTAATTTTCGGAGAAGTTCAATATTGCCGCCCCACCGATGAGGGCTTCCACTCTGGAATTTTGATCCAAGACGTCTTTTATCCCCAGCAGGCCGGAAAGCCAAAGGAGAAGGACGGAATCCGGGTGCGCCGCAGAGGGGCACGCTAAGGCGCTTGCCTTAGGCGTGGTACGGCGCCTGGGGATAGGCTAAACAATTCCAGAGAGTGGACGATATAGTTCGTGAGCATCGCGCTGCCGAGGCTACAAGCGAACTAACCGCAGCGGCGGCCCAATTGAAAAAGGACGACAAAAAATTGCCAGCCCCACTGAACAAGCCACGCCCCTCTACAGAGAACCAGGCACTGGCTTTGCCGGCGCCTCGTCCCGGACGCGGGAATGGACCGGCCAAGGCGTCAGACCGGGGCACGCTCTTCCTCGAAAAAAGACGCGAGGCGCGTTATCCGACTAACGACCCTGCTGAAGTGGAAGTTATAAACGGTGGAACCGGGCAATTCTCAGCTACCGTCCTGGACGTCTCCCGATCCGGACTTCGCCTGAAACTCGACGCCAGCATCAATAGAGGCGCCGAGGTTAAGATCACTCTCCAGCGCAACATAATGATCTTCGGGCAAATCCGGTATTGCCGGCCTCTTGCTGGCAACTTCGACGTTGGAGTGCTGATTCAAGACATGGCACAAAATTCCGGGCAGCCAAGCCCGCACATCGAAGATGACCTGCTGTCACTCTATGTGATTGGCAAAGGGCTGACCGTGCCGGAGGTAATCAAGCTGAAAGAGCACCTGGTCAACTGCGAAGCGTGCCGCGTTCGCCTGGGCGACAAGGACGCGGTGCTGAATCCGGTCCGGAAGCGCAAACTCCCGACTACGCCGGTAGACCCTGCGGACGATTAGCGCCGAGCGGTGCTGTTCACCGGCGGCTTATTTTTTCCCAATTGATCCAGGGCGGCTCGAAAACCGGTAGCCAAGTCGGACGCGGATCCCTTTCCCCAGTAGTGCAGGAAGAAGATCATCGGCCGCGTATCGGTCATGTGTTGGTGGATGGCGACTACGCTAAGCCCATGGCTGCGTAGCGCTTTCAATACCGGCTGCACTTCGCTTTCCAGCATCGCCACATCGCCGGCGATCACGGCCTGCTGGTCGCTCCCAAAGAACGCGGCCCAGGTGTTGAGTCCCATGCGGGCGTTGATCGGCGCGCCCATCTCTTTGATCTGCAGATCGTCGCGTCCGACCGTGATCTTATAGACTTGTCCGGTCTGCTCGCCATCATGTCCCGCGATCTGAGCCAGCTTGGCAGTGTCCATCGAGCCGGCCTGTACACCGGATGATGCGGCAGCGGTCGTTGCCGTGTGTGATGCCGGAACATTTCCGATCAAGTCGATGGCGGGTTTCGCCATTTTTGCCAACTCCGCCGGTGTGCCATGTCCCATGACGTGCATATAGAAGATGCGCGGCTCTTCGAAGAAGAAGTGGTTGTGAACGGCTGTTACTTCGAGGCCGTGATCCAGAAGTGCGGACATGACCGGATTCACTTCGTCCTGGGTCAGCACCAGGTCGCCCATCATCACGTCGCCGTGAGCGCCCTTAGTCATCGCCAGCCACCCACCAAACCCGAACGGAGTGGGAGTAGCCACGCCATCGACGATGACCTTGAGGTCGTTGCGGGGGATGTTGATCTTCAGGACGTTGGATTTGAAGTCGCCTTGTTTGCCGAGAGTCTTGAGTGCTTGGTCGTACTCGGACGGCATTTGCTGGCCCTGAGCGGCTGCGATGGCCACCAGCAGCGCGGCCATAGGAATCGCTCGATATATCCCGTTTACGAATTTTTTACGCATAGACGCCTCTCTCCTCCGTATCTGTGTGATGACGGCTTGGCTATTTTGTTTCGGAGAATCTTAATTAGCGACGCGCCAGGGAGATGCGCCCTTCCAGGCCTTCAATGCGTTCGTCGCCCACTGAAGCGATTCTTGAGAGTGACAACCGATGCAAGGGTTCGGCACTTTCAAAGTTTCAGTGGCAGTGGGCGGGATGAATTTAAAGGTGTGGCTGCGGACCATCACATCCGCGATGGTCTGTTCGATTTGAGGCATATGGCAGGCCACACACTCGTTGCCGCTGCTACCGGCTTTGTGATGCGTGTGGTCTTCGATGGCGCTAATGCCGTGCGGGCCGTTGGGCGAATTTGGACCGTGACATTCCAGGCACATTACAGTGGCGGGCTTCAACAGGTCGGCATTGTTGGCGGTGCCGTGAACGTCATGGCAACTGAAGCAGGTGACCCCGCGCGTGTACATCACGCTGCTCGCAAAATCATTGCCCTGCATCCGATTCTTGTGCGCAGTGCCATCGGCGAAGTGAGTGAAGGACGTCTCGCCGAGCTTATGCTCTTCGAGTTTCCAATAATCTTCCAATTTCAGACCGGCCCGATATCCGACCGGCCAATCGTAATACTGGCTGGCGATCGGATTCTTCAAGGGCTGACCCTGGGAATGGCACTGGATGCAGATGTCATTGGCCTGCAGAGAATCGAGACGTGCAGGATTCAGGATGCTGGAGCGGCCGGGCTGGCGGACGTGATCGCCGCCGGGTCCATGGCATTTTTCGCAGCCGACATTCCATTCCGTCACCGCCTTGGTCTCGACGTTGTAGTTGACCGAATGGCATCCGTCGCACAGCGGGCCAGTAGGCCGCTGCATGTTGTCAGCCGGGTAGAATTTCGTCCACCAGTCGGTACCGTTCGCGGCGGAATAAGGCCGCCACATCTGGTGCGTGAAGTCCCATTGAGCAGGGAATGGATAGTAGTCGTTGCCGACCTTTTTGAAATAGCGTTGCTTCCACTTGCTCCCGTAGACGAAGGCGACGTCGTCCTTGGTGAAGGTGACCAGCGGATTGGGCTTGGTCAGGTCCGGAGCGATGGCATCCGGATGTTCCTTGGGATCGCGCACAACGTTAGCCATGCGCGTCTTCTTCCACCGGACATAGATCTCGGCGTGGCATGGCTGGCAGGCGGCGGATCCGACATAACGTGGGGACGGAGCAGGTTGGGCACTGAGCATTAGCGGCCAGGCCAAACCGGCGATCAAAACCACTTTCGCGATCATAAAGAACCCTCATTATACGGGTTCAGCCGCGCAAATTGTGCCCACTCCGCCCCAGCGGTGTGTTACTGTGAATTGTTCGGCGTGTCCCCTAACCTAACCTCTCGGAAATGACGAAAGATGGGTGTAAGCAGCCCACGAATGGGTGCTAGCAGCCCACAAGTAATTTAAGTGAACAACCGAAGAGTCTCTAATCCATGAACGTCCGATCGCTGTTTAGTCTATTCTCATCCGATTTGGCGATCGATCTCGGCACTGCCAACACGCTGGTCTTCGCGAAAGGCAAGGGGATCGTCGTTAACGAACCGTCCATTGTCGCCATCAACAAGAACAATGGCGAGGTGGAAGCGGTCGGCCAGCAAGCCAAAGAGATGTTGGGTCGCACGCCCGGCAACATTGTCGCCATCCGGCCCATGAAAGACGGCGTAATAGCCGATTTCAAAGTCACCGAGCGCATGCTCAACTACTTCATCCTGAAGGCGCACGGGCGCAAGGTGCTGGTGCATCCTCGCATTGTCATCGGCGTGCCCAGCGAAATCACGCAGGTAGAAAAGCGCGCCGTCATCGACTCCGCCTATCGGGCCAAAGCCAGCGAAGTTCACCTGGTGGAGCAGGCCATGGTGGCGGCTATCGGCGCAGGGCTGCCGGTTACCGAGCCATCGGGCAACATGGTGGTCGATATTGGCGGCGGCACCACCGACGTAGCTGTAATCTCGCTTTCAGGTATCGTCTACTCGCGCTCAGTGCGCGTGGCCGGCAATTACATGGACGACGCCATCATGCAGTACTTGAAACGGAAATATAACCTGTTGATCGGCGAACGGACCGGCGAAGCGATCAAAATTCAGATCGGTTCGGCCTATCCTCTGGATAAGCCTCTGACGATGGAAATAAAGGGACGGAATTTGATCGAGGGAGTGCCGAAAACCCTCACTATCGACGATAGCGAGATTCGCGAGGCGTTGTCGGAATGTGTCGCCACCATCATGAATGCCATCCGGGTTGCACTGGAGCGGACGCCTCCCGAGCTCAGCGCCGACATCAGCGACCGGGGCATCGTTTTGACGGGCGGGGGCGCATTGTTGAAGAATTTAGATAAGCGGATTCGTGAAGAAACTGGTCTGCCGGTGTCCATCGCCGAGGATCCTCTGGCGAGTGTAGTGCTTGGAACCGGAAAAATGTTAACGGACTTCAAATTGCTGCGTAGAGTTGCAATTGAATAGAAGCGTGGCGATCGAATAAGCTAGAAGGCAAGGCGAGGGCGCAGGTCGCGGACCTTTCAGCGTCCGCACATAAAGAGTTGTAACGTATGGACTTCTTCCTCAGCC
>Ga0207664_10000244_pt1 | contig 40985 bp, 51 predicted proteins | sample LARL83metaG_FD_184349 | JGI IMG/M metagenome (GOLD analysis project Ga0207664, IMG submission 184349) | Corn, switchgrass and miscanthus rhizosphere microbial communities from Kellogg Biological Station, Michigan, USA - LAR L8-3 metaG... | ecosystem: Host-associated > Plants > Roots >...
CGCCTGATGACGCTGTTGATGGCCGGCATGATGACGCCGGCGATCGCGCGCGTGTTCCTCACCTTGCTGGCCCCCGCCGGCGCGGTGGGGCCGCCGGCGCCGTTCGTGTCGATCCCTCCATCGCTGGTGGCGGACCTGTTCGTGGTGGTGGCGATGGTGCGCGACTGGCGCCTGATCGGCCGGCCGCACCCGGTCTACGTGTATGGCGGGGCGATCCTGCTCGCGCAGCAGATGCTGACCGTGCCGTTCGCAGCCACGTCCGCGTGGATGGGCATCGCGCGGGCCTTTGAGAGTCTGGCGGGCTAGCTGCCGCATCCGTGACGGTGGAACTCGCCGGTCCGCTGCCGGCGAAACGCCGCTAATCTAGGCCGATCGGTTTGCCAGACGGAGACAGCCATGGAAGCGACCACCAAGCGATGCCCCGCGTGCGCGGAAGAGATCCAGGCGGCGGCGCACAAATGCCGCTACTGCGGCACGGACATCGACGCCTACGTGGCGGCCCACGAAACCACGGTGGAGCAGGAGCTGTTTTCCGGACATCCCAAGGCCATCTATAGCTTCGGCCAGTTCGTGCTGGCGGTGTGCACCCTCGGCATCGCCTGGCTGGTGTACTGGGTCCGCAGCCTGAGCATCACGTTCACCATCACCACCCAGCGCGTGCAGGTCGAGCGCGGGCTGTTCTCCAAGGCGAAGGACAACCTCGAACTGTTCCGGGTCGATCATTTCGATGTGCTCAAGCCGCTCGGCATGCGGCTGCTGGGCCAGTGCCTGGTGCACCTGCATACGTCCGATCCGGACATGCCGTCGGTCTCGCTGTACGGCATGCCGGGGCTGGAGGCGATGGCCGAAACGCTGCGCGACTGCTCGCTGCGCGAACGCGCCCGACGCCGTGTGCTGCCGGTGGAACAGATGTAGCCGCTGGCTTCGCTGCGCGATCGATCGCCCGGCGCGCGCATCCGCTTGCCTGAATCAACATTCGGACCACCCATGTCGCTCAAGCTCGATTTCGAATTGATGGCCCGCTACAACCAATGGATGAATGCGCGGCTCTATGCCGCCGCCGCGCAACTGGACGAGGCGGAGTTGCGCGCGGATCGCGGCGCGTTCTTCGGCTCGATCCTGGCGACGCTGGCGCACATCCTCGCCGCCGATACGCACTGGATGAAACGCTTCGCCACGGCCTTGCCCGAGGTCGCTTCGCTGGATGCGGTGCGTGAGTTGCCGCTGCCGGAGCTGGTGCGCGGCATCACCTTTCCCGACTTCGCGCGGCTGCGCAGCGAGCGCGAGGCGATGGACTCGGTATTCATCGACTTCACCGCGGAGGCCGACGAGGCGCTGTACGACCGGCCGCTGCGCTACGCGAACACCGCGGGCGAGCGGCACGTCAAACCATCCGGCCTGGTGCTGCGCCACGTCTTCAATCACCAGACCCATCACCGCGGCCAGGCCACCACCTTGTTCAGCCAGCTCGGCATCGACGTCGGCATCACCGACCTGTCGGTGCTGATCCCGGACATGCCGGCTTGAAGAGAGGCCTTTGCGGATGAGCCCACGGGACGCGACAGCCGCCGACTTCCCCGCCATCCTCGCGCTCAACGAAGCGTTCGTCAGCGTGCTCAGTCCGCTCGACGAGATGCGGCTGGCGCGCCTGCACGCGCAGGCGGCGCTGCATCGGGTGATTGAACGGGACGGACGCATCGACGCCTTTCTGCTCGCGTTGCGCGAAGGCGCGGACTACGACAGCCCGAATTACCGCTGGTTTGCGCAGCGCTATTCGCGTTTTCTCTATGTGGATCGCATCGTGGTGGCCGCCGATTCGCACGCGCGCGGCGCCGGCACGCGACTCTACCGTGACGTCTGTGCGTGGGCCCTGCAGGACGCCGTGCCGACCATCGGCTGCGAGTTCGACATCGAACCTCCGAACCCTGCCTCCGAACGCTTCCATGCCCGGCTGGGGTTTCGCGAAGTCGGCCGCCAGTCACTGCATGGCGGCCGCAAGATCGTTTCGCTACAGGTACTGGATGTCGTCACGGACAACACGGCATAACCCATCGCTATCGGCCGAGTCGGGTATTCGCGGTGCGTTCGCTGCATCCTCGACGGGTTGGGATCGCTTGCCTGCTGCCCGCGAAACGCCATGAAAGCGTCTTTTCCCGGCCAGTGAGACCCAGCACAGTTCCAAGGGTCTCTCGCCATCATCACCATAAGGATGTGCATGCTTCGTCTCCCCGGCCTGGACCTGCTTCGCGCGATCGCCATCGTGTGGGTGATGCTGTTCCACTCCTTCATCGTCGGCGGGCTCGGCCCGCACTTCGAGTGGCTGTCGCGCTATGGCTGGGCAGGCGTGGACATCTTTTTCGTGCTCAGCGGCTTCCTGATCGGCAGCCAGGTGCTGCGGCCGCTGCAGCGGGGCGAGCCGTTTTCGTTCGGCGCGTTCTACGCGCGGCGTGCCTGGCGCATCCTGCCGGTGTTCGCGGTGGTGCTGGCGTTGTACGTGTTCTTCCCCGCGCTGCGCGAAGCGCCGGGTCTGCAGCCGTGGTGGCAGTTCGCCAGCTTCACGCTGAACCTGCTGATCGATCCGGTGCGCAACACCGCGTTTTCGCATGCGTGGTCGCTGTGCGTGGAGGAGCACTTCTACCTGGTCTTTCCTGTGCTGGCCTGGTGGCTGACCCGACGGCCCTCGGTGGCGAAATTTGTGGGCCTGTGCGCGGCCGTGGTGGTGCTGGGCATGGGCTTGCGTACCACGGTGTGGCTGCATGACACCGCGCTCGACCCGCCGCGCGCCTGGTTCCTCGAAGACATCTACTACCCGACCTGGATGCGGCTGGATGGCCTGCTGATGGGCGTCGTGCTGGCCGTGCTGCGGGTGTACCGGCCGCTGGCGTGGACGCGCTGGCAGCGGCGCTCGAATGCCGTGCTGGTCGCCGGCCTGATGGTGACAGGCCTCGCGCTGTGGCTGTTCCGCGATCGCACCGGCTTGCCGGCCAACGCCGTCGGCTGGCCGCTGCTGTCGTTCGGGTTCGCGCTGCTGGTGTTCGCCGGTGCCGATGGACGCAGCCTGATCGGCCGCTGGCGCGTGCCCGGCGCGGGATGGATCGCGGCCATTTCCTACAGCCTGTACCTCAGCCACAAGATCGCGTTCCACCTGGTGCAGGCGTTGCTCGGCACGGCATGGCAGCAGCAGCGCACGGTGACGTTTGTGACGTATGCGCTGGCCGTGCTGCTGCTGGGGGCGGCGTTGCACTACCTCGTCGAGCGTCCGTTCCTGCAGCTGCGCGCGCGGCGCGCGTCCTCGGCCAGGCAACCGCTGCGCGAGCCGGCCGTGCTTCCGGCCAACTGAGGCCGCATCGCGTGCGGGCATCGAGCGCTACGCGATCATGGCTGCCCTGACGGGTCCGGCGTGTCGGCCGGGTTCGATGGCTTGCCGGCGAACGTCAGCGACTGGCCGCTCTCCGCGGCCAGCGTGAGCAGCGGCGAGCCGCTGTCGCTGGTGAGGATCAGCATGGGCCGGCCCTGCAGTACCGACGTGATGACGGCATCGCGCTTCATCAGGGTCGGGTCGGAGCAGGCCATCCTGGTCTGCATCAGGTCGGTGGTGACGAGATGGCCTTCGACGATGGTGTAGGCGCCGCCGATGCGATTGCATGCGTGGCTCGCATTGACCCGCCCGGCGGTGAAGTCGATCTGCAGCGGCGGCGCCTTGCCGAACAGCGCGTCGATACGCTTGTTGTCGCCGTCGACGGCATCGCGCAGTTCCCAGTGATGGCGCATCAGCGCGGCGGACAACGCGGGCGTGCCGGTGTCGTCCGTGGCCGGAGCGTTCGCATGCGTCGCCGATTCCGGTGCCGACATGCAGGCGGCGAGCACGAGTGATAGCAGCAACAGACAGGCTTTCATGGCGTCCTCCTCCCTGCGATTCAACAATTCCCCGCGTGAACACGGCTTGACGATGAAGGGTTGCGTCGGCGAAGCCGTGCGGCCGCTCACAAAAAAAGCCGCGTCGGGCATGCGCCGGACGCGGCAAGAGTTTGAACCGACCACTGCCAGTGAATCGGGCGCCATCGACGAAGGTTTTTCGTTGCGGCAGGGACAGGCTAAGCGCGGGCCGTCTCAGGGACTGGGATCGGTGCGGCCGGCCTGACCGGGATCAGGGCGCGCTCTGCCGCGGAACGCCATCATCGCCGCGACGGATGTCCCGTCGCCCGCCCTGGAGAACGCAACCATGCTGTTTCAAGTGAAGGACCTCGCCGGCGATACCGGCGACACCGGCGCGCTCGTCGCCGTATTGCGCGCCTGTGATGCCCACGCGCAGGTCACCGTCGATCCGTCCATCGGACAGATCGACGTATCGGCGCAACTCACGGCGGGCGAGGTCATCGCCGCATTGCAGGCCGCCGGCTACGAAGCCAGCCGCGTGTCCGAACCGCGGCGGATCCACGTCAGCGGCGGCACCGATTGCTGCGGCAGCTGTTCATGACGCGCCGGCGTCGCCCGGCACGGGCCGGCGCGGCTTGCGCGGGCCCGGCGCCGAGTGGCGGCCCTGCACGGCGTCGATGTCGTCGATCCAGCCCGCGCGCGCGTTTGCGAACGCGTCCGCATAGGGCACGTACGGCTTGATGTCGAGGATCGGCGTGCCGTCGAGCAGGTCCATGCCGCGCACGTGCAGTGCGTGCGCGTCGACGTCGACCCGCACCAGTTCCACCGCGGACAGGCCGATCGCATTCGGCCTGTGCGGCGACCGGGTGGCCAGCACGCTGCGCTTGCCGCCGCCGCGCGGCGGCCGCACCTCGGCCTTCCAGCCCTCGCTGCGATGGAACACGAACACCAGCCAGATCCGCTCGAAGCCGGCGAGGTCGCGAAACGCCGCGGCCGGAAGCCCCTCCACGAACTCGACGATGGCCTCGGCGGCCGCCTGCGTCTCGGTGCCGGCGACCACGGTGGACTGGTGCGGCGCGTCGATCCGGTGCGCGTACGGCGAGCGCACGAACGCGATGGGCTGGCAGGAGAATGCGGAAGGGGTATCGTGCATGGTCGACATCATGCGGCATTATCCACGTCCGCACTCCCATGGTTCCATGAACCTTCCCCGCCGAGGACGCCATGAAATACCTGGTCATGATCTACAGCGACGACGCCCTGCTGGGCGCGCTGCCCGAAGGTGAGTTCGACACCATGATGCACGGCTGCTTCGTGCACGCCGACGAATTGCAGCGAGAGGGATGCCTGCTCGGCTCGCAGCAACTGGAAGGGCCGGCCACCGCGAAAACCATCCGGGTGCGCAACCAGCGTGTCAGCGTGGTCGACGGGCCGTTCGCCGAGACCAAGGAATACCTGGGCGGCTTCAACCTGATCGAGGCGGAGAACATGGACGAGGCGGTTCGGATCGCCTCGGAGTTCCCGTGGTCGCGCACCGGTGCGATCGAGATCCGCCCGGTGCGGGACATGGATGCGGTACGCCGGCGCGTGGGCGCATGACGCCCGGCTTTTCTCGTGGCGATGAAAGCGCCACCATGCGACTCCCGCCTGGCTTGATGCGCTCATGAACTCCTCCGACGACGACCACGATGCCGAGCGCGAATTCGACGATGTCGAGGAGGATTCCGTCGAGGCGAAGGTGTGGCAGTTGCTGCTGCTGCTCAACCCCGGCGACGAGGAAACCGCGCTGCTGCAGTTCAACGACTACCGCGAGGCGATGGCCGAGGCCGACGCCGACGGGGCCGAGCCGATCGAGGTCATCGGGCGGGTGATCGACTGGCGCTCCGGCTTCATCGTCGGCGCGAACGACCTGCGTTCGCTGGTGCAGGCGGTGAACGAGCTGTGTTCCCGCTGGAATCTTTCGATCGACTGGAACGGCGATCCGGACGACGACGAATTCTTCGATGACCTGGACGCCGCCGAGCTGTTCTCGATCGCCTACGACCGCCTGGCCGAGTTCGGCTACACGCTGTGGGCATGGGAGACCGAAGGCGATACCTGCGCCGGATTCATGACGCTTGCCCGCGACGGCGAACCGCTGCGCGAACTGGCCACGGCGCTGGGCATCAACCTGCGCCTGGGCAGCGAAGTGGGCTGATCGGTGACTAGGCCGCCACCGCGGTTTCCACCGGCCGCCCGGCCAGCCACAACGCCACGTTCCTGACGTAACGCTCGATCGAGCGTTGCGCTTCCGGCGAATGCGCCAGGGCATCGCCCGGCGGCTCCGACACGAAGCTGGGCGCACCCAGTTCGGGATTCCAGTTGTAGTCGGCGAAATGATGGAAGGTGGACTGCGCGATGGCGGGGCCGCCATCGGCCGACGGCTCGAACGCCACCGCGAGGTTGAATTCCACCCCGCTGACGGTGCTGCAGCCGGTGGCGATCACCCGCGCACTCGGATCGTTCGCCGGCTTGCCGACCGCGCCCTCGTGCGGATGCGCGGGCAGGCAGTGCACGGCGCCGTCTGCCGCGTCCGGGTCGGTCAGCACCGGATGCAGCGGCGGGCTGATCCGGATGTGCTGGAAATCGCCGTTGGCGCCGGAATGGTAGTTCGGCCACAGGATCACGCCGGTCTCGGTGTCGTCGATGCGCCGCCGCGCGGGGTCGGGCTCGGGGTTCTTCGAGTGGAAGAAATGCGCGGCGCCGACGCCGCCCAGCGTGCACACCGAACTGCCCAGGTCCATGTGGTCGCGCGTCACCAGCAGGCCGCCGCCGCGCTCGCGGAAGCGCGAGATGGCGGCGCAATCCTCCTCGGTCAGTCCATCGCCGGTATCGACCGCGAACAGCCACAGCTCGTCGAACGATGACGTGTCCAGGTGCGACAGCACGCTGTCGGGGGCGCCGGGCCGGTCGCGATCGCGCGCGGTCACCTCGAACAGCGGCGCGCCGCTGGTGTCGCGCAGGCCGGCCAGATAATCGCGCAGCAGGCTGAAGCGGCCGATGTGCCAGTCGTCGGTGACGGTGGGGATCGTGGTCTGCAGCAGGATGCTGGCGGGCTGGCTCATGGTTTGCTCCGCAGGTCAGTAGTAGCGCGGGATCGGTCCGAGTTGCGGCGTCATGCGGTCGCGCAGGTCGAGCATCACCTCGTCCACATAACACCAGCCCCAGCCTTCGGGCGGGTCGTAGCCTTCGATGATCGGGTGCGCGGTGTCGTGGAAGTGTCTGGTCGCGTGGCGGTTCGGCGAATCGTCGCAGCAGCCGACGTGGCCGCAGGTGCGGCAGATGCGCAGGTGCAGCCAGACATCGCCGGACTGCAGGCATTCCTCGCAGCCGCGCGCGCTGGGCGTGACATCCTGGATGCCATCGATGTGGTTGCAGTGGGTGGCCATCGGGAGACTCCGTCGAGAGCGGTGGGCCTGCCGTGCACGACGGCACGGCGGGCCGGACGTCTATCATAGGCCGACTTCGGTCGCTGTTCCGCAGCTCTGCGCGTTATGAAAAGGTGGATGAGATGTTGCAACTGATCGGTTTCGACGGCGACGACACGCTGTGGCACAGCGAGGGCTACTACCGGCAGGCGAACGAGGAGTTCGCGGCGATCGTCGGGCGCTATGTCGACCTGGCCGACAGCCACGTGCATGACAGCATGCTGGCGACCGAGCGGCGCAATCTGCAGCTGTTCGGCTACGGCGCCAAGGGCATGACGCTGTCGATGGTGGAAACCGCGATCGCGATCACCGGCGGGCGCGTGTCCACCGACGACATCCACCGGCTGGTGAACATCGGCAAGGCGGTGCTGCAGCATCCGGTGGAACTGCTGCCCGGCATTCGCACGGCGGTCGAGGCGGTGGCTGCGCAGCACGAGGTGGTGCTGATCACCAAGGGCGACCTGTTCCATCAGGAAAAGAAGGTGGCGCAGTGCGGCCTGGCCGGGTTGTTCCGGCGCATCGAGATCGTGTCGGAGAAAAACGCCGACACGTATCGGCGCGTGCTGGCCGAGTTCGGCCTGCAGCCGGCGCAGTTCGCCATGGTCGGCAATTCGCTGCGCTCGGACATCGAGCCGGTGGTGCGCCTGGGCGGCTGGGGCGTGCACCTGCCGTACCACGTGACCTGGGCGCACGAGCAGGAGCACGGGCTGGATCAGGACGACCGGCACGTGGTCACGGTGGACGCGGCAGCGGCGATTCCCGCCGCGATCGCGCAACTGGCCGGGCGCGCCGCGGGCTGATGGCCGGCGTGCGTTTGCCGGCGCGTCCGTCGCAAGCCTATTCGGCAGCGTCGGCCGGCTTGTCGTCGTCGAAGCCGGTGTACCCCTCGGGAAAGATCGGCGTGCCGTCTTCCTCCAGCCCCAGCATGTCGGCCAGCGCCTTGGCGGCGACCGTCTCGGCGAGCGTCTTGTCGCGGAAGCTGCGGTTTTCGCAGATGGCGTAGTACATCGGAAAACCGTTCCGGCGCGGCGTGATCGCCAGCCAGGCGGAGTAGCGCGAGCCTTCGAGCGTGGCGCCGGAGCGGGCCAGGTAATTGTCGAATTCGCGCTCGGCCATCGGTGTCGTCCGCAACTTGGGGTGGCCCAGTGTATCGCCTGGCCGTGGCGACGCTTCGCATTGCCGCTCTGTGGCAAGCTCAGGGGCCCGCCCCAGGTGCACGTTCATGCTCACGCCTTTCGACATCCCATGTCCGTATTGCGGCGAATCCATCGAGATCCTGGTCGATGCCTCGGCTGGCGACCAGCACTACATCGAGGACTGCCAGGTGTGCTGCCGCCCGATCACGCTGAGCGTCCGTGTTGACGCGGACGGCGACGTGCAGGTCAGTGCGGCTGCCGAAAATGACGCCTGAGCGCAGCCCGCCGGAAGTGGTGGCGAGCGGGCGCGACGATGCCATGCCTGCCGCCGACGCCCCGGTGCCGCGCATCGTGCTGGACACCAACGTCTGCCTGGACCTGTTCGTGTTCCGCGATCCGCTGTGTTCGCATCTGCTGGCCGCGCTGCAGAGCGGTGCGGTGCAGGCGGTGACGCGCGAGGATTGCCGCGCCGAGTGGCAGCGCGTGCTGCACTATCCGCAATTGCCGATCGACGAACCGCAACGGCCGTCGTTCGTGGCGGCGTTCGATGCGGCGATCCGGCTGTTGCCGCCGGAAGCGGCGGCTTTGCGCGAAGGCGGCCCGGAACTGCCGCGCTGCGCCGATCCGGATGACCAGAAATTCCTGGAACTGGCGCTGGCCTCCGGCGCCCGCTGGCTGCTAAGCAAGGACAAGGAACTGCTGAAGCTGGATCGCCGCACGCGCAGCGCCGGGCTGTTCGCGATCCGGCTGCCGCAGCTGTGGTCGGTCGCCGAGCTTCGCTGACCTGCAGCCTCGTCGACGGCCCGGCATGGCCAGCGCTGACGTGGCGCCCGCACATGCGGCAGAATCCGCGCATCACAGGGGGGAACATGATGGACAGGGACGATTTTGGCGGCAGCTACCGTGGGTCGTCGTCGACGGCCGATTCGCAGTATCCGCGCGTGTATCGCTACGCCGCCGGCAGGCGCGTTTTCCTGTATTTCTTTGCCGCGATTCTGGCGGCGGTCGGCGCATGGATGATCGCGGTGCCGATCAGGCAACCGGCGGCGGCCGGGACGTGGCTGCTGCTGGGCGGTGCGGGGCTGGTGTTGCTGGGCGGTGTGATGGCCGCGTCCACCGCCGTATCGAAGTTGATCCTGCGCGCCGACGCGATCGAACTGGTCGGCTTGTTGCGCACACGCCAGCTGCGCCGCGGCGAGCTGGCCGGCCGACGCCGGCAGGCCACGCGCGGTGGCTCGATCCTCTTTCTGGTGCCAAAAGCCGGGCGGGCGGTGCCGCTCGATTCGGGCATGCCGCGCGATCGGCTGCTCGATGCGTGGATCGATGCGCTGCCGGATCTGGACCTGATCGAGCGCGAGGCATCGGAAGCGAAGCTGCTGGCCGATCCGGCCTTCGGCAGCAATCCGCAGGAACGGCTGGCGCGGCTGACGCGGGCGCGACAGTTCAGCAAGGTCGCCAACGGCATGGCCATCGCCTTGCTGGCGTGGGCTTATCTCTATCCACATCCGTACACGCTGGCGATCGGGCTGCTGGCGCTGCTGCCGTGGTGCGCAGTGCTCATCGTGATGTTGTCGCGCGGGCTGATTGCATTTGACACCCGGCGCAACGATGCGCACCCCAACGTCGCGATGCTGCTGCTGTTGCCGGGCATCGTGCTCGGCCTGCGCGCCATGCTGGACGTGCACGTGCTCGACGTGATGCCGGTGTTTGTCTACGGCTTCATCGCAAGCCTGCCGCTGGTGCTGTCGGCCTGGATGATGGCGCCGAAGGATTCGCTGAAACCGTGGGCATTCCCGCTGACGTTGCTGCTGCTGGTGGCCGTACCGTATGGCGGCGGTGGGCTGCTGCTCGCCGACGTCGAGCTCGATCATCAACCGGCGCAGGCGTTCCCCACCCAAGTGCTGCGCAAATACATTTCCACCGGCAAGCATTCCTCGCCGCACCTGGTGCTGGCGCCGTGGGGACCGCGGGTGATGGGCGAGGACATCTCGGTGAACCGCGCTTACTACGCGCATGTCGACGAGGGTGCGAGCGTGTGCATGAACCTGCACCCCGGCGCGTTCGGCATGCGCTGGTACGACATGGGCGACTGTGTTGCCGACGCGGCCAGCCAGGCGCCGTGAGCGCCGTTCAGGCCGCCATGATGCTCGCTGCATCGACGACGTCGATGCCGTCCGCTTGAAGTGCGGCGCGGGTGGCTTCGTCGCTGTCCGGCGTGACCGGGCGACTGAGGTCCCACAGCACGCTGGCGCGAAAGCCGAGTGCCACCGCGTCCTGCGCGGTCCACAACACGCAGACGTCGCGCGCCAGTCCGCAGACGAACACCTCGTCCACGCCGCGCTCGCGCAGCCAGCCGGCCAGGCCGGTGCTCGGCCGCGTGCCGGCCGGTCCGTGGTTTTCGCGAAAGCCGCTGTAGGAATCCACGGCCGCGTCGCTGCCTTTGCGGATCACCGCGTCCAGCGCCGACCAGTCGACGGCGGGATGCAATGCCGCACCCGGCGTGCCCTGCACGCAATGATCCGGCCACAGCGTCTGCGGATGGCCATGCAGCGTGATCTGCTCGAACGTGGCGCGGCCGGGATGCGAGCTCGCGAACGAGGCATGCCCGCGCGGGTGCCAGTCCTGCGTGGCGACGACGTGGGAGAACAGGCGCGAGCGCAGCAGGCGATCGATGCCGGGCACGATCGCGTCGCCCTCGTGGCAGGCGAGCGCGCCGTCGGGCATGAAATCCGGCTGCACGTCCACGACGATCAGTGCGGAGCGGGATGAAGGCGTGTTGCGCATGCTGGTTTCCGCGAAAGGGCAGGCGGAGTCTAGCGCGCGAACGCTGCCCGAGGCGCTGCAGGCATAATGCGGCGACGTCGATCGAAGGAAGCCGCGGCACCATGCATTACGACCAGAGCTGGATGGGCTACGGCATCGTCGGTGGGCTGGAAGCCGGGGCCGTATCCGCGCTGGCGGGGCTGCTGCTGTTCGGCCTGTTTCACTGGGTCGGCCGGCGCAGCGGCTGGAGCTACGGCCCGCAGATCGGCTGGTCGTTCCTGCTGGCGACCCTGCTCACGGTCAGCGGCGACCTGTGGGACCTGTTCTATTTCAACTATGCGCGATTGCAGTCACTGCAACTGCTCAAGGCGAAGCTCGCCGAGGTGCACGACCCCGACGGCATCGGCACGCGGGTGTTGTGCGAACTGCTCGGCGTGGTGCTGGGCATCTACGTCGGCTGGTTGGCGTGTCGCTGGCGCGGCGATCGCGGATCGGATTGACGCCGGGCTGGCAGGGGATTTGCGCGATGGCGCAAGCCGGTGCGCGAACATCCACGGCCACAAGCCCCGCGTCGCATAGGCAGCGTCCCATGAGCCATGCCCGACGCCGGGAAATTCGGTATAGCGGACCTCGCTGCCGCGCGCCTTGAGCGCAGCGTGCATGCGATGCGACTCCTCCGGCGGCACGACGTCGTCGATGGCGCCATTGAAGATCCACACCGGCAATCCGCCGAGATGTGCGGCCACCCAGGCGTACGGGTCGGCGGCATCGGCGGGGATGCCGCGCACATGCAGCCAGTCGTTGTCGTCGGGATGCCGGATGCCGCCGCAGATGACCGCGGCGGCGGCGAACATGCCGGGGTGATCGACGGCGATCTGCCACGCGCCGTAGCCGCCCATCGACAGGCCGGTGAGATACAGCCGGCGGCGGTCGCCGCGGTAGTTCGCGATGTTGTCCTCCAGCGCCTGCAGCGCCACCTGCTCGGTCTCACCGTTCCAGGCGCTGTCCGGCGGCGCCTGCGGGATCACCACCACGGCCGGGAAACCCTTGCCATGCTGCCGCAGCCATGGCGGCAGTCCCTGGCTGAGCTGGCTGCGGTTGTCGCCGCCGCGTTCGCCGCTGCCATGCAGGAACAGCACCACCGGCCATGTGCGTTTGGCCGTCCAGCCGTCCGGAAGGTAAACCTGGTAATGCCAGCTTTTGCCGTGCAGGTCGAGCGAATGCGCCACGAACCGCGCGGGTTCGCCGGCATGGCTGACGAGGCTGGCAGCCATCAGCAAGAGCAGCACGATGATCTGGCGCATGATCGAAAACCGCGGTGTGGGGCGTTCCAGTTCATGCCGATGCGGCACTCGCGGCAAGCCGCGCCGCAGCATGGCTACAGCAGCGGGTCGAACAATCGCGCCACGTGCATCGCCACCCGGCGCAGGTAAGGCGCGTTGCGGTAGTCGCGCTCTTCCACCGCGCGGGCGCGGCTGAAATCCGTGGTCAGCATGGCGGCCACCTCGGCCGCGAAGGCCTGGTCGACGGCTAGCGCGGCGACCTCGAAGTTGAGCCGGAACGAGCGGCTGTCCAGGTTCATGCTGCCGATGGCGGCGGTGTCGCGGTCGATCAGCAGGACCTTCTGATGCACGAAACCGGGCTGATAGCGGAACACCCGGATGCCGGCGCGTACCGCGTGGTGGGCATGCAGGGTCGAGGCGAGAAACACCGTGTGATGATCGGGCCGCGACGGGATCAGCACGCGCACGTCGACGCCGCGCAGCACGGCCAGCTGCAGGGCGGCACGCACGGCGTGATCGGGCACGAAGTACGGCGTGCTCAGCCACACGCGCTGGCGCGCCGCATGGATCGCTGCGGTGAAGAACAGCGAGCCGGTTTCCTGCGGATCGGCCGGCCCGCAGGCAACGACCAGCGCGCTGGCATGGCCAGCGCCGGCTGGTGTCGGCAACAGCGGCGGCTGTTCGCCGGTGATCCATTGCCAGTCCTGCGCGAACAGCTGCTGCAGGTCGGCCACCGCCGGCCCCTGCAGCTCCAGCTGGGTATCGCGCCAGGGCGACAGCGGCGGCCTCAGGCCCAGGTATTCGTCGCCGACGTTGAGCCCGCCCACGAACGCGCGGGCGCCGTCAACCACCACGATCTTGCGGTGGTTGCGGAAGTTCAGCTGCAGGCGATTGCGCCAGCGATGCGTGGCGAAGCGATGGATCGCCACGCCGCCGGCGCGCAGCGCCTCGACATAGCGCTGCGGCAGCGCGTGGCTGCCGATGCCGTCGAACAGCACGCACACGCGCACGCCGGCGGCAGCCCGGTCCAGCAGGATCTGTTGCAGGCGCCGGCCGAGCACGTCGTCATGGATGATGAAGAACTGCACCAGCAGGCAATGCTCGGCCGCGGCCATCGCCGTCAGCATGGCGTCGAACGCCGCTTCGCCGTCGATCAGCAGGCGCAGCCGGTGACCACCGCGGAACGCACGGCCCTGCAACGCGCCGATCGCGGCGTAGCGGTCGCAGCCCGGGTCGATCGGCGCATCGCCGGCCAGCGGGAGCGTGCGCGGCGGCGCCGTCGGATGCGCGATGCGATAGCCGAGGAAGCGGCTGGAACCCAGGTAGAGGTACGGCAGCAAGGTAACGTAGGGCAGCAGCATCAGGCCGAGCGCCCAGCCGATCGCGCCTTGCGGCGTGCGCGCGTGCATCACCGCATGCATCGCCGCGAACACGCCGAGCAGATGCAGCAGGACGATGCCGGTGGTGAGTGCGCTGGCGTTCATCGCGGGCGCGGCGGACCGGTCAGCTCAGCAGCAGCTGGTCCGCCAGGTGGCGCGCCTGCTGGCGAATCTCGGGCATCGCGGTGGATTCCCACAGGGTGCCGCGCAGCAGGCTGCCGATGGCGAACAGGTGTGGCCAGTGGGTCGGGCCCGCGTCGGCGCCATGGCGCTGCAGGTGGCCGTCCCTGTCGGCGAGCACGCCCAGGCCAAGAGGATCGGGAGCGATGTGCGCATTGGTCAGCAACTGGCTGACCAGCCGGTGACGGGTACGGCGCACGTCGGTGTTGAGGCCGACCGTCTGGATCACCAGGTCGGCGGCCAGCGTATCCGCGCGGCCGGCGTGATCGAGCTGCAGCAGCACGCCGTCCCCCGCCAGCTCGACGGAACGCATGCGCCCGCGCCGGCGTTGCAGCCGGCCATCCTGTTCGAGCGCCGTGAGCACGTCGCGAACCTGCGGCGGCATGCGGTGGCGGACGCGCTCCCAGGCCCAGCGCGCGTGGCGCAGGAAGCGCGCGCGCTGCTCCAGCGGCAACTCGGCCCACAGGCCCGAGGAGTGCGGGCGCAGGCTGTCCACGACGGCGCGCCATGCATTGCCTTCCTGCGCGATGGCCTCGCGCAGCAGGTGCAGCCAGTGGCGGATTTCCGGCGTATCGCGCATGGCCTCGACCAGCCCGGCGCCATCGTCCGCGGGCGCGGCGGCGGCGTGGAGATGCGCTTCCGGCAGCAGGCCGTGGCGCGAGATCGCGGTGAACGTGGTCTGCGGCCAGCGTGCGGATAGCTCCAGCAGCACGTCGACCGCGGTCAGCCCGAGCCCGATCAACACCACCTTGCGGGGCGGTTGCGGCCACGCGTCGCGGTCGGCCAGCAGGCCCCACGGATCGACCACATAGCGACCGCTGTCCAGCGCCGCGGCGCTCACTCCCGGCAGCGGCTGCGGCGGCAGTGCGCCCAGTGCCAGCACGGCCGCGTCCGCCCGGCGACTTTCTTCGCCATGGATCACGGTGACGCCATCGTGCTCGGGCACCAGCGCGTCGACGGCGAACGGAACCACGTTCACGTCATGCCCGTGCGCCTCGCCCTGCTGCAGCGCACGCGCCACCTCCGCCTCGAGGTAGTCGCCGTAGCGTCGGCGCGGCAGGAAGTCGGTGCCGGCAATGGCCGGATCGTCGCGCTGCACGAAGTCGAGGAAGCCGCGCGGCTTGCCGGCGAACATGCTCATCGACGCCGCACGCACGTTCAGCAGGTGGCGCTCCGAAGTGGTGCCGTAGGCGACCCCGCGCGCGCAGGCATCGCCACCGCCGGTATACCAGTCCAGATGCAGCGGCTGCGCTGGCCGGCGCTCCAACAACTCGCTGAGCAGCGTGGCGGCGGCAGCACCGCCACCGATGATGGCGATCCGTCGAAACATGCAATTCCTCGGTCAGGTGTTGCCGATCAGCGCTGCAGGCGGCCGGCGAGGGCGCTGCGCTGCGGTTGGGCGACCCATCGCCCGGCCGGCTCGGCTTGTTCGTAGGCGAAGTAGTCCGTCAGGTTGCCGCCGTAGACGTGGAGCGTGAGCGCCGTATCGTAGCGTGACAGGTTGCGGCAGCGGTGGACGTGGTTCTGATCGCCTTCGAACCAGGTGCCGTCGCCGGGCCCGAGCCAGTCGCGCCCCTGATTGCGCAGCTCGCCGGACAACGGATCGCGCGTGTACGACTGCACTTCCAGGGCGCCGTGCAGGGTCATCTCCAGGCCCCACATGCCGGCGTGATCGTGCACCGGCGTGTGATGGTTCGGCGGCCAGGCCATCACCAGCACGCTGATCGGCGGTGTGCTGCGCTCGGCCAGCAACCAGCGCTCGAAGCCATGCTGGCGCGTGCGCAGCGGAGCCAGCCGCGCGGCCAGCGCGGCTGCATCCTGATGCACCACGCGGCCAAGCTCGCGCGCCATCGAGGCGAGGTCGGGCAGGTCGGCGGTGGCGTGCTCAAGCGCAATCGCGCGCAGGGTTTTCAGGGTATGCAGATGCTTGCCCATGCGTGAAACCTGGCAGGGTGAATGGGCGCCAGTGGAGCATGCATATCGTTAAAGGCACGTAAGCCGAAGGCATCTGCAAGATCCTGCTGGCGACGACGATGGCGCCGTCGCGCCAGCAGGGAAAACGCCGCCTGCACGGCGGCTGGCGGACTAGTCGCGCAGGTCGAAATTGACCGGCACCCGAGCCCAGGCGCGCACCGCCTGCCCGGCCACCATGGCCGGCTGGAAACGCCAGCCGGCCAGCACCTGGTCGCGCGCGCTGCGGTCGAGCAGGGCGTATCCGCTGCCGTGCTCCACCTCCACCTGCAGCGGCTTGCCGGTTTCATCCACCAGCACCCGCAACAGCACCGTGCCATGCATGCGTTGGCGCAGCGCCACGCTGGGGAAGCGCAGCGGTGCCGAGCGATAGGCAAGGCTGGCCTCGGCCGGGGCCGGTGCGGCAACCGGACCCGGCGCGGCGTTGCCCGGCAACAGCGTGGGTTCGCTGTGCGGCGGCACGGCCAGGCTGCCCTGTGTGGTGGGCACCACCAGCGGCGGACTGAGCGGCAGCGCGCGCGGATGCGCCTGCGGCACGGTGGGTGGATGCGGCAGCGGTTTAAGTTCGATCGGCGGCGGCACGGGCGGTACCGGAGGCGCCGTGATCAGGCGAATCTGCTGGATCGCGGCGGGCGGCTGGAACAGTGAGAGCTGCGCCGGGGTGATCGGTCGCGAGGCGATCACGAGGACGGCAAGATTGAGTGCGATGGCAGCGCTGAGGGCAGCGATGCGTGCACTGTCGGGGTGAGCGCGATGAGCAACGGCCAGGCTTGCGGACGACATGGCGACCTCCTGACAACGATGTGGGTTGTAGCGGCAGTCGCGCTGCATGGGCAGGGGGATCGCGCTGTCGCGACTGCAGCGTATGCCTGGCGGGCGCGTCCGTGCAAGTGGACGGATGGACGGCCATTCCAAAGCCGGTTGAAACGGGCTGCGGCGGCTCGTGGGGCTGGATCACAAAAAGATCTCGCCGGACCTCGTCAGCGTCACGGCAGGCCTGCAACAATCGGACAACGGCCCGCGGGCCGGGCAGATGGAGAAACGCATGAACATGATCAAACGCGCGGGCATGCTGGTATTGATGTGCGGCGGCCTGCTGCCGGGCGCGCCGGCGCATGCCGGCGAGCTTTCCTGCAAGATGAGTTTCCAGTTGTCCGGCTGGTCGGTGTTCTACAAGACTGCCAGCGGCAGCGGCACGGTACGCTGCAGCAACGGCCAGACCCTGCACGTGAAACTGCGCGCCAAGGGCGGCGGCCTCACGTTCGGCAAGACAAAAATCACCGACGGCATCGGCAAGTTCAGCGGGATCAGCGACGTGCGCGACGTGCTGGGCCACTATGCCAACGCCGAGGCCCACGCCGGCGCCCAGGACAAGGCCGCCGAGGCGCAGGTGCTGACCAAGGGCAACGTGTCGCTGGCGCTCAGCGGCAAGGGCAGCGGCTGGAACCTTGGCATTGCGTTCGGCGCCTTCATCATCGAATAAGCGGCACCGTGCACGACGGGCCGCAGCAGGAGCGATCCATGTCCATACCTTCCACCGCGGCGATCCCGCGCTACCGCTTCGGCGACGAGCTGGCCAGCAGCGTCATCCACGGCGTCGGTATCGCGCTGAGCATCGCCGGCCTGGCCGTGCTGGTGGCGTTCGCCGCGCTGCACGGCAATGCGCTGACGGTGGTGGCCTGCGCGGTGTTCGGCACGTCGCTGGTGCTGCTGTATACCGCGTCCACCCTGTACCACTCGATTTCCGTGGCGGCGGCCAAGCCGGCGCTGCGTGCGCTCGATCACATCGCGATCTACGTGCTGATCGCTGGCACCTATACGCCGTTCACCCTGATCGCGCTGCCGGGCGTGTGGGGTTGGAGCCTGTTCGTGGCGGTGTGGACGCTGGCGCTGGCCGGCAGTGCGTTGGAGCTGGGCCTGCTCAGGCGCTACCACAAGCTGGCGGTATTGCTTTACGTGGGCATGGGCTGGATCGGCATGGTCGCGTTCGAACCGCTAAGCAGGCACCTGCAGACCGGCGGCACCACGCTGCTGCTCGCCGGCGGCCTGGCCTATACGCTGGGCGTGCCGTTCTATCTGTGGCGGCGGCTGCCGTATCACCATGCGCTGTGGCATGTGTTCGTGCTGGCCGGCAGCGTGCTGCATTTCCTGGCGGTGCTGCTGTACGTGATTCCCGACGCGCCGGCATGAGCATGCCGGCGACACTCGACATCATGCGTGGTGAGCTGGAGGATGCGGCCGCGCATCTGGGCAAGCTGCACGATCTGCGCATCAAGCCGATGTTCGGCGGCCTGATGGCCTGGCTCGACGAGAAGCCGTGCGCATGGATGTCGCTGGCCGGACTGGCCTTGAAGCTGGCCGCGGCCGACCAACCGGACCTGCTCGAGCTGGCGGGCACATCGCGATTGATCGCCATGCCGGGTGCGGGGCCGAGCCGGCATTACATCGTGCTGCCGCCGTCACTTACCCACGACACCGTGCAATTTGCCGGCTGGCTGGCGAAGAGCGCGCAAGCGTCGGCGAATTCGCCATCCGCGCCGCGGACGCGCCGTCGCCGCTGATTCGCTCCGTGCCGGGCAGGGGAGCGCCTAGCCGAACAGCATGGCCAGCCCGAACAGGCCCACCATCACGAACGAAATCACCAGTTTGACCAGCGTGCCGAACAGCAGGCCGAGCCAGGTGCCGATGCCGACATGCGCCGAGCGCAGCACGCTGGTGCCGGACGCCAGCTCGCCGGCCAGCGCACCCAGGAACGGCCCGAACAGCAGGCCGGGGATACCGAAGAACATGCCGATCACCGTGCCCAGGCCGGCGCCCCACAAGGCGAGCCGGCTGGCTCCCACGCGTTTGGCGCCGAGCGTGCCGGCGACGAAATCCACGAGCACGCCGACGGCGCCCAGCGCGCCGATGATCAGCAGCCACCACAGGCCTAGGTGACGGTAACCATCAAGCGCCGCCGCCAGCCAGATACCGCCGAACAGCATCGGTAGGCCAGGCAGCGCCGGCAGCACCGAACCGGCCAGGCCGCCCACGATCAGCAGCGCGGCGAGCACATACAGCGCGATGTCGAGCATGAAGTCCCGTCGCATGATCAGGCGGCGTGGCGCCGCGGGTCGCACAACCATAACCGGTTGGGCCACTATGGCGGCAGCGGCGCACGGTTTGCGCCCATCGGGACCCCGTGGATACCATCCAGCCCATCCTGCTCAAGGCCGACGAACTGGGCCGCATCGAGATGATCGAACGCGATGGCGTGCGGATGATCCGCCGCGACATCGCAGCGGCTCGTTGGTGGGCGCGATGGTTTGCCCGTGGCGCGGCGGCGCGCGAAGCACGCGCCCTGCACCGGCTGGCAAGCATCGACGGCGTGCCCGCCCTGCTTGGCTGGGATGGCCGCGAGCTGCTGCGCAGCTACCTTGCGGGCGCGCCGATGCAGCAGGCGCAGCCGCGTCAGCGGGGCTATTACCGGGATGCGCTGCGGTTGCTGGCGCGGCTGCACCGCCGCGGCATCGTGCACAACGACCTGGCCAAGGAACCGAACTGGCTGGTGCGCGCGGACGGATCGCCGGCGCTGGTGGATTTCCAGATTGCCTGGACGCGCGGGCGCCGCGGGCGCCTGTTCCGCCTGCTGGCGCGCGAGGACCTGCGTCATTTGCTCAAGCACAAGCGCACCTATTGCGCGGCGGCGCTCAGTGCGCGGCAGCGGGCGATCCTGCAGACGCCGGCGCCGCATTCGCGGCTGTGGCGCGCCACCGGCAAACGCCTGTACAAGCTGATCGCGCGGCGCATGTTCGGCTACTGGGACAACGAAGGGCGAGGGCGCGTACGCGACTAGCCGCGCCGGCTCACTTCTCGACGAACGCACGCTCGATCACGTAGTCGCCCGGCTCGCGCGTGCGCGGCGAGGGCTGGAAGCCGCGCCCTTCGAGCAGGCCGCACAGGTCGTCAAGCATCGCCGGGCTGCCGCAGAGCATCACGCGATCGGTCTGCGGATTCAGCGGCGGCAGGCCGATCGCCTCGCTCATCACGCCATCGACGATGGCGTCGGTGATGCGGCCGCGGTGGCGAAACGGCTCGCGCGTGACCGTGGGGTAATAGATCAGCTTCTCGCGCACCAGCTCGCCGAGGTATTCGTGCTGCGGCAGCTCGTGTTCCAGATAGTGCGCATAGGCGAGGTCGTCGATGCGGCGCACGCCGTGGGCCAGCACGATGCGGTCGAAGCGCTCGTAGGTTTCCGGGTCGCGCACGATGCTGAGGAACGGCGCCAGCCCGGTGCCGGTGCCGAGCAGGTACAGGTGCCTGCCGGGCTTCAGGTCGTTCAGCACCAGCGTGCCGGTGGGCTTGCGCGTGACGATCAGCGGTTCGCCCGGTTGCAGGTGTTGCAGGCGCGAAGTGAGCGGGCCATCGGCAACCTTGATCGAGAAGAACTCCAGGTGTTCTTCCCAGCTGGCGCTGGCGATGGAGTACGCACGCATCAGCGGGCGTCCCTCGGCTTCCAGCCCGATCATCACGAACTGGCCGCTGTCGAAGCGGAAGCCGGGGTCGCGCGTGGTGCGAAAGCTGAAAAGCGTGTCGTTCCAGTGCCGCACGTCGATCACGTGCTCGGTTGCCATTGCCACCATGTGTCTGTCTCGTCGTTGCCGCTGGGGTGACCGGACTCGCGGGCAAGCGCGCAGCTCGTGGCGCCGGAGAGGCGCGGCGGTCAATCGCCAGCATACCCCGATCCGTCAGCGCCGCTGCGCCGACGGACGGACGGGCGAGCTTGAAATGGCGATCTGCGGCATCATGCCGCGACCCTTCGCCATGGAACGAGACCGCATGAATCGACACGCAGAGGAAGCAGGCAGCGACCGCAGCATGGGCCAGCGACATCTCGAGCGGCTGGTGATGTTGTCCGACGGCATCTTCGCCATCGCCATCACGCTGTCCGCCATCGAGATACGGCCCGAGTTGAAGCCGGGGCAAACGCTGTGGCAGGCATGGTCGGGGGCGTTGACGGTCTACTTCCTGAGCTTCCTGCTGATCGGGGTGATCTGGGTCGGGCACCGCCGCATCGTTTCGCACCTGCGCGACATCGATGGCGTCGGCACGGCGATCAACCTGCTGTTGCTGAGCCTGGTGGCGCTGATGCCGGTGGTGATCCGTTTTGCGCTCGACGACGCGGCGCGGGACCTGGGCTTCGTGGTCTATGCGGCGGCGATCGCGGTGACGTTCGCCTGCATGGCGGCGCTATGGTTCCACGTCGCCTTCGTGGCGCGTCTCGCGCCCGATCTGGAGCCTCGACTTGCGCGGATATGGTTGCTGGAAATGATCGCCGCGCCGCTGATCATCGGCGCGATGGCGTTCTACCAGCTGCATCTCAGGGGCGTGGCCCTGCTGCTGACCCTCGTCGCCGTGGCGCTATGGATCGTCAAGGGCTGGATGGAATACCGGCGCAAGCACGGCAATTAGCGCGGTGGACCTCGACCTCCGGATCCGCAGGCTCTACGCGGGTGCTGATGGGACGGGCAGAGCAATCGCCAGGCGACTCAGGACACGGGCTTCGGCAGGTAATCGCCTGGCTCGAAGGCCTTCCGCATTCTTTGGGTGGCGAAATCGACAAAGGCGCGAAGTTTCGGCAGTGACTGGCTTCGGCCCGGATAGTAAAGGGAGAGGCCGGGAACCTCTTCGCAATAAGGTTCGAGCACGGTCTGCAGAGCGCCGCTTTCGAGATACGACATCACCAGCGAATGCGGCAACTGGAAAAGCCCGACGCCTTTCAGTGCCGAGCGAATGCAGGCTTCGATGTCGTTGATCACGAGAGGCCCTTCGACCGCCACCGTGATGCGCTCGCCATCGACGACGAATTGCCAATGATCGAGGGCTCGCACGGATTGGCGAAGCAGGATGCAGGGAAAGTTCTGCAGGTCATGCGGAGACGCCGGCCGGCCATGCTTTCGAAATAGCGCCGGCGCGCCAACGACGACGAAGCGTTCTGGTGGCGTCAGCCATACCGCGACCATGTCGATCTGCACGAAATTCCCGAAACGTATCCCTGCATCGAAACCTTCTTCGACGATGTCTATCGGACGATCCTCGCCCACCAGTTCGAGTTCAACGTTCGCGTGGGCGTCGAGAAAGTCCGGCAGCAAGCGATTCACCAGCAGCGGCAGAATCGGCCGGGGCGCATTGATGCGCAGCCGGCCGGCAATCTCGCCACCCAGGCCGCTCGCGGCATCCAGTCCCGCCGTGAGCATGTCGACGGCCGGGCGTGCATGGGCAAGCAGGCGTTCGCCGGCTTCGGTCAGCCTGACGCTTCGTGTCGTACGCGAGAACAGGGGCGCGCCCACTCGTTCCTCCAGGCTGCGTATCGCCTGGCTGACCGCCGACGGCGTGATCCCGAGTTGCCGTGCCGCTGCCCGAAAACCTCGATGTTCGGCCACGGTCAAGAACATCACCAGCCCATCCAGGTGAGTGCGAGCGATTGTTAAGTTCATCTATACGGCCCGTTCCGAATGTGCCTCGTATTCGAATAATAGCGCGCGGGGTACCGTGAGGCCCTCGAACTGATGAGGAGAACGCACGTGTTTCTAGTGACCGGGATTACGGGAAAAGTGGGTGGTGCAGCGGCGACTCAATTGCTGGCGCAAGGCAAGAAGGTACGCGCGCTCGTCCGCGACCGCGCGAAGGCGGTCAGCTGGGCTGAGCGAGGCGTCGAGCTGGTTGACGGCGACTGGAACGACGCGGCCTCCATCGAGCGGGCACTCGAGGGTGTCGATGGCGCGTTTGTCATGTTGCCTCCGATCTGGGCTCCCTCGCCGGATTTCAGCGAAGCCAGGGGCGTCATCGCGAACTATGTCGAGGCGCTCACCAGGGCGCCGGTGCCGCGGGTCGTCGCGCTTTCGTCGATGGGCGCGGACCGAGCCAGCGGGATGGGGTTGATCACGGCGCTGTCGCTTCTGGAGCAGGGTTTTCGCGAGCTGGCATTGCCGATCGCCTACGTGCGCGCCGGCGGGTTTTTCGAAAACTTCCTCTACGGCCTGCACGTCGCCCAGAGCGGCGAGTTGCCCGTCTTCTACAACCCGACAAGCCGGAAATCGACCATGGTTGCGTCCAGCGACATCGGTGCCGAGATCGCCACGCTTCTGAGCGGGCCGGCCTGGTCGGGGCGTCGGATCATCGAACTCGGTTCGATGGTGAGCGCCGATGAAATCGCGGCGCAATTGGGCGAAGTGATGAAGCGCGACGTCAAGGCGGTGGCTGTCCCGCGGGCCGGTTGGCCGGATGTATTCGAGCAGTTCGGCATCCCGAAGGGTCAGTCCGGCCCGGCCGAAACCATGTACGAGGCCGTCAATGCCGGAGGGATGGACCTCGGGGTCGAGGGTGCGGAGCACGTTCCGGGCGCGACGTCCGCTCGCGATGTCTTTGCGGCGGCCCGGCAGGCCACGGCTGCGTAGCCCGCGAATCCGCTATCGATGCGGCCTTCGGCACTCCGTCCGGAAGCCGCATTCCACCGGCGGCAACCCATTATCGGAGGTTGGCCATGTCCAAAATTTCCTGGCGCCGGGCCTTGCCTTTCGCCCTGGCCGCTTTCTTCGTCGCGGGATCACTCAGCAACATCATCGCTCCGGGATCCATCTACGAGGAGTACCTGAAATGGGGCTACCCGCGCTGGTTCCATTTTGTTACCGGATCGCTGGAACTCACCGCTGCCGTGCTGCTTTTCCGGGCGCGCAGTCGCCTGTTGGGCGCGGCGCTCGGCGGCGCGGTCATGCTGGCCGCCCTCGCGACCGTCGTCATCCACGGCGAGTACGGGCACGCCGTGCCGCCTCTCGTCGTGGCGGCCTTGTCGCTTGTGGTCGGCTGGATCAGTTGGCGCAAGCGGGTGGCGTTGCCAGACGTTGATCAGCGCCAGCGGCAAGTTCAGTGATGGCTATGCGTGGATCTCAGTGCTGGCTTCGCGCGGATTGCCTCTCGCAGAAGGCCGATGATTCGTTCATCGGGTAAACCACTTCTTCATACCCGATCTCCTTCAAGCAGGGGATGGGACGCAAACCGACGTGCTCAAAATTCGGAAGCGTCAAGGGATCACGCATGAACAGATTGGAAGGCAAGGTTGCTCTCGTCTCGGGAGGAACAACCGGCATGGGCGCGGCGATCGCGAAGCGGTTCCAGGCCGAAGGCGCTGCCGTGGTCGCCACCGGCGCCAACCCGGAAACCCTGGCGAAGGCGAGGAAGCAACTGTCCGGCATCGAATTCGTCGCCAGTGATGCGCCGGACATCGAGTCCATCCGAGTCTTGGTGGAGAAGCTGGTTCGAGATCACGGGCGCATCGACATCCTGGCAGTCAATGCCGGAACGGCGGGTTATGTGCCTGTCGGCAAGGTCGAGCCGCATTTTTTTTGATCGCATCTTCGATCTCAATGCCAAGGGAGCTTATTTCCTCATGCAGGAGGTGGTTTCCGTCATGCCTGCTGGGGGATCCATCATCCTCACGTCGTCGATCGCTCACGCGATGGCGATGCCAAGCAACTCGGTATACGCAGCAAGCAAGGCGGCGCTCCGATCCATGGGGCGGACATTCGCGGGCGAACTTGCGGGTCGTGGCATTCGGGTGAACACCATCAGCCCCGGGCCGATTGTTACGCCCATCTGGACCAAGCTCACCGGCGCAACCGGTGAAGCGTTGCGGGCAATGGAAAACCAGATCGCGGCCAAAGTCCCCTTGAAGCGTGCGGGGCGACCTGAGGACATCGCAGGTGCCGCGCTCTTCCTTGCTTCGGATGACTCGGCCTATGTAACAGGTGTCGATCTGCCTGTTGATGGCGGAGTCATGGCCCTCGGCTTCATATAGACGGTTGGACGGTTGGGTTTCCACCGGCACGACCGGTGACCGCGTGCTCCACGCCGACGGCGCAAGCTGCTCGACGCTCGATGAGGTGTCCTTGAATTCTTGGAGGCGGGCGCCATTGCGTGAGCGGCTCTTCGCCTGATCTGTGACAGCCAGGATGGTGCCCAGGTGGTCGGTCATTCCGTGGCAAGCGCTTCCTTTTCGAAGGCCCGAGCTCCGCTACGCGCAGGGGGCCATTGCGCTTGCGCCTGATTTGCGCGGTGTACCCTATTGAGCCGCTGCTTCGACGGCGCTGCGCGACAGAACCGCCTGTGGCGGTGGCTGTTGCGTAGCAATTACCGTAGCGCTGTAGCATTCAAGAGCACTGCAAATTTGACGAAATACTCGAAAACGTGACCGCGCCAGATACCCGGCAAAGCCAACTGCATAGGCCAACGTCGCCAGATACGAACGACTGGCGTGTCTGCGTGGCCCCGATGATGGACTGGACCGATCGCCATTGCCGTTATTTCCACCGGTTGCTGACCCCGCGCGCGCGGCTGTATACCGAGATGGTGACCAGCGCGGCGCTGGTGCGTGGAAGGCAGTTGCGCCTGCTCGAGCATAGCCAGCAGGAGCACCCGCTTGCACTGCAGCTCGGCGGCAGCGATCCGCTGGAGCTGGCGCAGGCGGCGCGCCTTGGCGCCGAGGCCGGCTACGACGAAATCAACCTCAACGTGGGCTGCCCCTCGGACCGCGTGCAGTCGGGCCGGTTCGGCGCCTGCCTGATGCGCGAGCCGGCGCTGGTCGGCGAATGCGTCACGGCGATGCGCGAGGCGGTGGCCGTGCCGGTGACGGTGAAGTGCCGCATCGGCGTGGATGACCAGGACGACTACGCGGGCCTGCAGCACTTCACCGAGCTGATGCTCGAAGCGGGCGTGCAGGTGCTGGCGGTGCACGCGCGCAAGGCCTGGCTGAAAGGCCTGTCGCCGAAGGAAAACCGCGAGCTACCGCCGCTCGACTACGAACGGGTGTACCGGCTCAAGCGCGAGTTTCCCGAACTGGTGGTGGTGATCAATGGCGGCATTACCACGGTGGAGCAGGTGCAGGCGCACCTGGCGAAACTGGATGGCGTGATGCTGGGGCGCGCGGCGTACCACGACCCGTACTTGCTGGCCCGTATCGAGGCGGCTCTCTACGGTGAGCCGCTGCCGTCTCGCGACGAGGTGCTGCAGCGCATGCGACCGTATGTCGAGGCCGAGCTGGCGCGCGGCACCGCGCTCAAGCACATCAGCCGGCATCTGCTGGGGCTGTACCAGGGCGAACCGGGCGCGCGCGCGTTTCGGCGTGCGATCAGCGAGGGCGCGCATCTGCCGGGCGCGGGCTGGTCGTTGCTGGAACAGGCTTGCGCGCCGTGTTCGGCGGCGGCGTGACAGTGGCCGCCTGTCCGGTCAGTATTCAGGCCTGATTGCCTAGGCTGGACGCCACGGCAGGTGCCGGGCGGAATTCTCTCGATGACAACCCACAAAAGATTCATCCGCGCTCTGCTCCCATGCGTGTTGGTCGCCGGGTCCGGCGTGGCATGGGCGCAGTCCAGGTCGGTGACGCTGGACCAGGCGGTGCTCGAGGTGCAGCAGGACACCGGTGGCAAGGTGCTGTCGGCCGAGCAAAGGGGAGTGGGCCGTCGGCAGGAGTACCGCATCAAGGTGCTTACGCCTGATGGCCACGTCAAGGTGATGGTGGTCTCTTCCGAATCGGGCAAGAATCCGGCATCCAGCCAGTCAACCAAGAATCCGCCCGCCAAACGTGCGGGCAGCAAGGAGAAACACTGATGCGCATCCTGTTGGTGGAGGACGAGGCGCCGTTGCGCGAGACGCTGGCGGCACGACTGAAGCGGGACGGTTTTGCGGTCGATGCGGCGCAGGACGGCGAGGAAGGCATCTACCTGGGCCGTGAGGTGCCATTCGATCTGGCGATCATCGATCTCGGCCTGCCCAAGATGTCCGGCATGGATCTGGTCAAGGCGCTGCGCGAGCATGGCCAGCGCTATCCCATCCTGATCCTGACCGCGCGCGGCAGCTGGCAGGACAAGGTCGAGGGGCTCAAGTACGGCGCCGACGACTACCTGGTGAAACCCTTCCACGTCGAGGAATTGCTGGCGCGCATCAACGCGCTGGTGCGCCGTGCCAGCGGCTGGTCGAAACCGATCCTGGCCTGCGGCATGATCAAGCTGGACACCACCGCGCAGACGGTGACCGTGGAAGGCAAGCTGGTCGACCTCACCAGCTACGAATACAAGGTGCTGGAATACCTGATGCTGCATGCCGGCGAGCTGGTCTCCAAAGCCGACCTCACCGAGCACATCTACCAGCAGGATTTCGACCGCGATTCCAACGTGCTCGAAGTATTCATCGGCCGGTTGCGGCGCAAGCTCGACCCGGAAGGCACCCTCAAACCCATCGAGACGGTACGTGGACGCGGATACCGCTTTGCCATCCCGCGCACCGACGGCGACGACGAGTAACGAATCCGCTTCGCCGGCGCGCCGCCCGCTGTCCCTGGCGGCGCGTGCGGCGATCGCGACCGGCTTCGTGCTGGCGGGGTTTCTCGGGCTGGTCGGGCTCACCTTGTCGCAGGCGAACAAGCAGCGCGCGCTGAGCGCGCTGCACGATCGCCTGCAGAATTTCGCGCTTGCGTACATCACGCATACCGACGTCAACCGCTACGGCAAACTGCTGCCGCCGATCGACACCTTGCCGGACCCGAATTTCTCGGGGCCGGGCTCCGGGTTGTACGCGGTGGCGATCGGCGATCGCGGTTTTCGCTGGGAGTCTTCGTCGGCGATCGGGCGCGATTTCAGTTTCCTGAAGCCGCTGGAACCAGGCCAAAGCCAGTTCGTCGGCCCGATCGATACGCGCATGGGCCGGCTGTACTACTACAGCTACGGCGTGGCGCTGGACATGGAGACCGGCAAGTCGGTGCGCCTCACCATGACGGTGGCGCAATCGGAGGACCAGCTCGAAGGCGAGAACGCGGTGTTCCGGCACACGCTGGTGATCTGGTTGTCGATCCTGGGTGTGATGCTGATCGTGCTGCAGCTGCTGCTGCTGCGCTGGAGCCTGACGCCGCTGCGCAAGGTGGCCAGCGACATGAGCCGGGTCGAGCGCGGCGACAGCGAGCAGCTCGACAGCCAGTATCCGATGGAACTGACCGGCCTGACCGAGCGCATCAACGTCTTCATCAACAACGAACGCGAACAGCGCACGCGCTACCGTCACACGCTGGCCGACCTGGCGCACAGCCTGAAGACGCCGCTGGCGGTAATCCGTTCGCAGCTCGAATCGCCAGGCCCGGACGATCCGGCGCGCCGCAACAGCGTGCTCGATCAGGTGCGGCGGATGAACGAGCTGGTCGCCTACCAGCTGTCGCGCGCGGCCACCTCCGGACGACAGACGTTTGCCAGCGCGATACCGATCGCCGGACACGCCGAAGACCTGGTGAAAAGCCTCGAGAAGGTCTACGCGAGCAAGAACGTCCTATGCGAATTCGACATCGCCGAGGGCGCGGTGTTCTACGGCGAACAGGGCGACCTGCTCGAACTGCTCGGCAACCTGCTGGAGAACGCCTTCAAGTGGGCCGGGCATCGCGTGCTGCTGATGGTGAAGATGCAGCCGCAAGCCGGCCGGCAGCGTCCGGGCCTGCTGCTGTGCGTGGAAGACGACGGCCCCGGCATTGCCGAGGACAAGATCGAAAAGGTGCTGCAGCGTGGCGTACGCGGCGACGAGCGCGTGCAGGGCCACGGCATCGGCTTGTCGATCGTGCAGGACATCGTGCATGCCTACCAGGGCGAACTGATCGTCGACCGTTCAACGGAATTCGGTGGCGCGCGCTTCTGCGTGAAGCTGTCGGCAAGCTGAGCGAGTTGGGCGTCGCGCAGGCGTCCTCCCGAGCCCGTGCGGGGCGGATGGAAAGCCGTGATTACCCGGCCTCTGACGCATCTTCGTTGATGGGTCGAATGCCCGGCGGATGTTGCTGCGAGCAATGAAGTCTGGTGCCGGCACCCGGATTCGAACTGGGGACCTACTGATTACAAATCAGTTGCTCTACCAACTGAGCTATGCCGGCGAAGGTGGGGGATTCTAGCAGGGCTGCCGCGGCTGTTGCTCAAAAGCAGCCAGTGCTGTGCGAGCCGATGCCGCTGGACGCGATGCGGCTGCGCCAGTCGAAGCGGCCACGGTCGGCAACCACCAGATCGAGCCAGTATTCGGGAACGCTCTCGCTGCGCTCGCTCATGCGGGCGGGGAAACCTGCGGCGACCACTTCGTCGCGGCGCTTGCGCGCGTTCGCCGGATCCTTGAACAAGCCCAGCGAGATCGTGTTGGGCTGGTCGCCGGAGCTGACCACGAAGTAATCGCCGACATGGCGGATGTCCAATTGCCTGGCCTGTTCCAGCGCCTGCGCGCGGCTTGCGGCGGCCGGCAGATAAACCCACCAGCCGCTGGCCTGGCTGGCCTGTTCCTGGCGCGAGCGCATGCGCGTGGCTTGCGAGGCCAGCGCCTGTCGGGCGTTGCGCAGATCCTGTGGCGTGGCGAACGGCCCGAGCGCGACGCAGCTGTAGCTGGGTTCGGGTTGCGAGGCAGTGGTCGCAGGGAGGCTGGCGGCGACAGCCGGAGCGCCGACGGTCGATTCGGGCATTTCAGACAGCAGCCGCAGTTCCGGCACGTCCGGATCGGTGGGGTTGCCGCCGCGGGCATACGGCTGGCCCAGCAACAGCCAGGCACCTACCGCGATATTGAGCGCGCTCAACAGAACGAACAGCAGACGCAGAAACATCCCACCCCCAATCAAACCGCAACTGCCGCCATTCTAGTCGGCCGGCGCAGCCGCCGGTTGCGTGCTTGCCCACACCGCGAGGCCGCGCAGCACGCTGTCTTCGCTCAGTTGTACGGGGATGGACAACAGTGGCGCCAGCCGGGCGCCGTCGCCACCGCCGAGGATAAGCATCGGCCGGCGGTCGAAGCGCGCGGTCGCGCTGTCCATGAAACGTTCGATCAATGCAGCCGCAGCCAGCCAGCAGCCCGACGCCACCGCGTCGGCCGTGTTGTCGGCCAGCTCCACGATCTCGCCGGAACGCTCCGGCCGGATGCGCGCCGTCGCGCCCAGCAGCGAGTGCTGCATCAGCAGCGGGCCCGGTGCGATCAGGCCGCCGAGGTGGCGGCCGTCGGCGGCCAGGGCATCCAGCGTGAGCGCCGTGCCCGCGCTCGCCAGTACGCATGGTGCGTGGCCATCGGCCAGGGCCGCCACCATCGCCAGAAAGCGGTCCACGCCCAGCCTTTGCGGCTCGGCATAGGCGTTGCGCACGCCGGCGGCGCTGTCGGGCGTGCGCAACCAGTGGGGCGAGTGGGCGAACAATTGTTCGGTCACGCGGGCCACCTCGGCTTCGCGCGCGCTGTCGACCACCGAGGCGGCGAGGACGGCGTCCGGACGTGGCAGCTCGGCCCAGGCCGAGACCAACTGCGCCGGCACGTCCGCTTCGTTCCAGTCGACCGCGCCGCGCGCGAACCAGGCGTCCGGTTGCGCCTGCAGCGCCCACTTCAGGCGGGAGTTGCCCATGTCCAGCAGCAGCCTCATGCGCGGCGTACCGTGATGTCCGCGCTGTCGACGCGGCGCACGCTGCCGTTGGCCAGGCGCACCTGCAATGCGCCGTGGGCGTCCACGCCGGCGCCCACGCCTTCGAACGCGCCCAGCGCACCGCTCAGTTGCAGGTGCTGATCGCGCAGCAGGTCGTGCCGCGCATAGTCGGCCAGAAAACCGGCGAAACCTTCGCGCTCGAATTGCCGCAAACCTTCCACCAGCGACGCGATCAATGCCGCCGCCACGCCATTGCGGTCCGGTGGCGTGCCGCCGGCCAGCGCAGCCAGATCGCTGGCCGGCTGGCCCGCTTGCGCGTGCAGCGCCGGCGTCAGCCGCAGGTTGAGGCCGATCCCGATGATCGCCGCGCACGGCCCCTGGTATTCGCCGCTGAGCTCGACCAGGATGCCGCCCAGCTTGCCGCCTGGCTGGCCGTCGATCATGGCAAGCACGTCGTTCGGCCACTTCAGGGCGGCGCCGGCGATACCGAGCTGTTCCAGCGCACGCAACACGATCACCCCGATCGCCAGCGACAGCCCGCTCAGCGCGGCGAATCCCGCATCGAAGCGCTTGAGGCACGACAAATACAGATTGAGCCCCGGCGGCGACAGCCATGGACGGCCCCGGCGACCGCGCCCGGCCGTCTGCGTTTCCGCCAGCACGATGCTGAGATCGCTGGCCGCCGCGCCTCGGCGCTGCAGTTCGCTGGAAGTGGAATCCAGCTCCCAATGCACCTCCAGCGCGCCCAGTGACCGCGCCAGCGTCGCCGGCAGCGCCGCCCGGATCAGGCCGGCGTCGATCATCTGCAGCGGCCACGGCAGTCGATAGCCGGCGGACCCGCGCGCCTCGATCGGCACCCCGCGGCCACGCAGCGCTTCGACCTGTTTCCAGATCGCCGCACGGGTCACGCCAGCCTGTTCGGCGAGGGCTGCGCCGGAAAGCGGCTCGCCCGTCGCCAGCAAGGCCAGCAACTGCGCCGGCTGCATCAGCAAATGCCTGCTGGTGCGGGGCAGGCCGGCCACCTGCAATTGGCGGAAGGGGAATACGGAATGGGCATCGGCAGATTTTAGCCCGGTGCGCCGGCCGCGCGGCGCTTGGCGCACGCCGCGCGGGCAGCACTGGCACAGCCCCCGGGTTTCTGAGACGATCCGGGGTCTTCGCTTGCATGTCCGGGAGTTCGATCGCCATGCGTGCCACTCATTGGCTTATCGGTTGCGCCCTGTGCATCGCCGGGATCGGCAGTGCGGCAGCGACGAGCCTGGACACCCAGGATCAGGACGGCGCCCCTCATGCCACGGCCGACAACACCAGCGCGCGCGGCGGCAATGGCAGCGGCGGCGACGCACTCGGGCTGACCCGCGATTGCCCGCCAGCCAGCACGAGCGAGACCTCCGGCACCACCTCAGGCAACGGCAGCGACCACTCCGGTGGGGCCTCGTCGGCACCGACGCAAACCCACCGGCTGCACCTGGGCTGGCAATCGCTGCTGCCTGGCTCCATCCAGTAAGCGCTCGGCGTCATGCCGGGGCACTGGTGGCACTCACTACGAACGCGATTTGAACCGGCGCAGGTGCCCGATCCGCTGTGGCGGCGGGCGCTCGCCAGCTGTCCGCTGGCGCGCCGGCTCGATCCCGAAAGACAGCTGCAATTGCGTCGATTGGCCGCGCTGTTCCTTGCCCGCAAACGCTTCCATGCGCTGGCCGGAGCCGTGCTGGACGACTACTGGCGCCTGCTGATCGCCATGCAGGCTTGCCTGCCGGCGCTTCAGCAAGGCGCCGCCAGCCTGCGCGGCTGGCGCGAGGTGCTGATCTATCCCGGCGAGTTCAAGGTGCGCCGCAGCCACCACGACGATCACACCGGTGTGGTCACCGAGGGCGACGAGGTGCTTGCCGGCGAGGCATGGGAGCACGGCCCGCTGGTGTTGTCGCTGGCCGACGTGCAGCTGGATCTGGAGCAGCCGTGGGACGGTTACAACGTGGTCGTGCACGAGATGGCGCACAAGCTCGACATGCTCGATGGTCCGCCTGACGGCGTGCCGCCGCTGATCGAGATTCCGCGGCGACGCTGGATCGTCCAATTCCAGCAGGCGTACGACCGCCTGGTCGGCATGCCAGCGGACAGCCACGACAGCCCGATCGACCATTACGCCACGGAAAGTGCCAGCGAATATTTCGCGGTGGTCAGTGAGCTGCACTATTCGCAGCCGGCCCTGTTGCGCCAGGCGGAGCCGGCCGTTGCCGAGCTGCTGGAGGCGTTTTACGGGCCTTCCCCGGCCGAGGGTTGCGATCCGCCTGGCTATTGCCGATCGCGGTGACAGACGGCCCATCGCGCAGCGGGCGCCAGACGGCAGGATCGCATCGCGTAAAAAAGCCCGCCGAAGCGGGCTTGTCCATCTGCGCCGGGGGAAGGCCTGGGAATGACGCCTCACGGCGGAAACTACAGGGGTGATACAAGTCACATTTACGCATGTCTGGCGGCCACGATCCGTGATGCGCATCACGAATGGGCGGGTTCTCGCCGGTAAACGCCCAGTGCCGGCGCACCAAGCTGTACCGGGGTTCAGCTTCCACGGATGTTTAACGCGCAGATCGCGAGCCATCCACGACCGGCATCGGAACCTGCCCAAGACGACGCGCGAGGACGATCCATGGGCATGCTTTACGTGGTGCAGACCTTTCATGAGGCGGGCGACCACGTCGTCGCCGACAAACCGATCCTTCACGGGATGGAAAAACTCGCCTTGACGCGCGCCGCAATGCTGGCCGCCGAACGGGACGGAGTACTGGTCTACGCACAGGCCGCCGACGTCGACCGCGGCGAATATTCGCAACCGGTCATTCTTGCGACTTACGGCCACGTTCCCCATCCCGAACGGCAAGACCTGCGCCAGCCCGGATAAGCGCATCCGCGCTGTTCCCATCGTCCGAACATTCCCATAGGAATCCATGTGCACGTGGCGTGAAAGCTTGCTACGATGTGCACGACGGCTGCGCAGGGGCAGCCTTGGAAAACCAAAATGCAAACGCTTCTTGCACATTCCGCCTTTTGGCGTGGAGTGTTGCTGTTTGCAGGGATGCTGGCGGGAAAGCTCAACCGGGACACGGCATGCCGTGACGTGCCCCCTCGCGACGAGCTGGTGTCGTGGTGCGAGGGTGCGCGCTCGCGTCGCGAGGATGAGCTGGCGCGAAGTCGCCAGATCACATCGCACTGACGATCAGCAATCGTTCCCGGGCGATCGCGCCGGTCGGGGCAAAACGCCCTTGAACCAGTCGTTGTCCGCAAGGTTCATTCGTCGACCTGGCAAGGCGTGCCGGGCCGGCGCCGCCGCGTGCCGGGCGTCATCAGGACCGTTCCGGTAAACTCGTCGCAGACGATGAACTCCTGTCGCGAAGCCGTCACCGCGACGCCGCGGCTGCTGCGTGCGTTGTGTGCCGATGCGGGTTTGCGCCGCACGGCCGCGACCCCGGCGATCGGGCAACCAAGGTAAATCATGAGCAAACAGACTATCTCACTGATCGGCGTGCCGACCGATATCGGCGCTGGCCATCGCGGCGCCGCGATGGGTCCGGAGGCGCTGCGCGTGGCCAACCTGGCCGCGCGGCTGGAGCGCCGGGGACTGCAGGTGATGGATCGCGGCAACCTGCAGGGGCCGCTCAATCCGTGGCTCCCGCCCGAGCAGGGCTATCGCCACCTGAAGGAAGTGGTGGAATGGAATACGGCCGTCTATACGGCTGTTCGCCAGGAGCTCGAGGCGGGTTGCCTGCCGATCACGCTGGGTGGCGACCACTGCCTGGCCATCGGGTCGATTTCGGCGGTGGCACGTCATTGCCAGGATCGCGGCAAGACGCTGCGCGTGCTCTGGCTGGATGCGCACACCGATTTCAATACTGCGCAGGCCACGCCTTCGGGCAACATCCATGGCATGCCGGTGGCCTGCCTCTGCGGCAACGGCCCGGATGGGCTCACCCGCATCGGTGGTCCGGCGCCGGCCACGACGCCCGACGTGTTCCGCTACATCGGTATCCGTTCGGTCGACGAAGGCGAGAAGCGGCTGGTGCGTGGCGCGAACATGCATGTGCACGACATGCGCCATATCGACGAAGTCGGCATGAAGCGCGTGATGGAAGAAGCGCTTGCCGGCATCGACGACACCACCCACCTGCACGTGAGTTTCGATGTCGATTTTCTCGATCCCAGCATTGCGCCGGGCGTCGGCACCACCGTGCGCGGTGGTCCGAACTATCGCGAGGCGCAGCTGTGCATGGAGATGATCGCCGACACCGGCCGGATGGCGTCGCTGGACATCGTCGAGCTGAACCCCGCCTTCGACAAGCGCAACCAGACCGCGAAGCTGGCGGTGGACCTGGTCGAGTCGCTGTTCGGCAAATCCACGCTGATCCGTTGATCGCCCCACCCGCAGCAGCACAAGCGAACACCATGCAGACTCGTGTACTCACCGGCATCACCACGACCGGCACCCCGCACCTCGGCAACTATGTGGGCGCGATCCGTCCCGCGGTCGAGGCCAGCCGGCGCGCCGATGTGGATGCGTTCTATTTCATGGCCGACTATCACGCGCTGATCAAGAGCGACGATGCGGCGCGGATCGAACGCTCGCGGCTGGAAATCGCCGCCAGCTGGCTGGCGGCCGGCCTCGATCCTGCGCGCGTCACTTTCTATCGCCAGTCGGACATTCCGGAAATTCCCGAGCTGACCTGGTTCCTCACCTGCGTGGCCTCCAAGGGCATGCTCAATCGCGCGCATGCGTACAAGGCGGCGGTGGACCGCAACACGGAAGCGGGCGAGGACGCCGACGCCGGCGTGACCGCGGGCCTGTACATGTATCCGGTGCTGATGGCGGCGGACATCCTCGCGTTCGACGCGCACCAGGTGCCGGTGGGGCGCGACCAGATCCAGCACATCGAGATGGCGCGCGATCTCGGCCAGCGCTTCAACCATATCCACGGCCGCGAGTTCTTCGTGCTGCCCGAGGCGCTGATCGAGGAGCAGGTGGCCACGCTGCCCGGCCTCGATGGTCGCAAGATGTCGAAGAGCTACGACAACACGATTCCGCTGTTTGCCGGCGGCACGAAGGCGCTGCGCGAGGCGATCATGCGTATCGTCACCGATTCCCGCCTGCCGGGCGAACCGAAGGATCCCGACAACTGCGCGTTGTTCACCATCTTCCGTGCCTTTGCCAGCGAGACCGAGACGGCGGCGTTCCGCCAGGCCTTGCTCGAGGGCATCGGCTGGGGCGAGGCGAAGCAGCTGCTGTACGAGCGGATCGAGTCCGACGTCGCCCCGATGCGCGAACGCTATGAGGGCTTCATGGCCGACCCGGCGGCGATCGAGGCGATCCTGCAGCAAGGCGCGCAAAAAGCCCGCGCCATCGCCACGCCGAAGATCGCCGCGCTGCGCGAAGCGCTGGGGCTGCGTTCGGCCGGTGCCGCCGCGGCGACGGTCGGCCGGCCCGGCGAAGCAACGCCAAGGCAGGGCAAAATGCCGCGCTTCGCCAGTTTCCGCGACGCCGATGGTAACTTCCGTTTCCGCCTGTTCTCCGCGTTGGGCGAGGAGCTGCTGCTGTCGATGCCGTTCACCGATCCCAAGGCGGCCGGAGCCTTGCAGAAGCGCCTGCGGACGCTGGGCGCGACCGCCGCCGTCCTGCAGCTTCAGCCGCGGGGCATGACGCTCGAACTCGACGGCGCGGCGGTGGCCACCACGCCGGACTACGCCGACGCGCCGACGCGCGACAACGCCCTCGCGCAGCTGCACGAGGCCCTTGACCAACTCGCCGCGCAGGATTGACGCGGCACCTGCCGCTGACGGAGTGCCACTGATGCGTTTCCTCGCCGTTCTGCTGCTGGCACCGTGGCTGCTGATCCTGTGCTGGGCCTATTGGGCTTATCCGAAGAGCCTGCCGCGCACGACGATCCGGCGCATGTTCGACGCGGCCGTTCTGCTGCTGGCGGTGATCGCCACGATCTATGGCGCGGCCATCGGTTTCGACCGCGTCGTGCCGCCCACGGTCGACGGTTTCGGCCGGGCGAGCGGCGCCATCTGGCAACAGGTGTCGCCCGCGTTGTACGGCTACGGTGCGTTCGCGGCCGTGTTGCTGCTGGCGATGCTGTTGCGCTACGTGATCTGGCGCCGACGCTGAGTCCTCCCGTCTTCAGCGCGACGCGCTGACCTCCAGGTAGCGCAAAGATCGGCTGCCATACCCGGATGGCAAGCCATGCGTGACTTATGGCTGTCGATGACGATTAAACGTCCGGTGCATCCTGTGCATCTATCCGTTGCTGGCGAATCGCCGCAGCGTGGCGCAATCGGGCGCGACCTCACTTGGAAATCCCCACGACATGCGCATGGCATGCCTGCTGTTCATCACGTTTGCCGCACTGTCGGCGCCCGCACTGTCGGTCGAGGTCGATGGACACATCAGTCCCGGCGAATGGGCGGGCGCGCGCCACATCACCGATTTCCGCCAGACCCAGCCGCTCAGCGGCAAGCCCGGTTCGCTGCATACGGAGGCGTGGATTCTCGCCACGCCGAAAGGCCTGGCGGTGGCGTTCCGCTGCGACCAGCCACCGGATGTGCCGCGTACCCGGCAGCGTGTGCAGCGCGATTTCGAGGATCAGGTCGATCGCGTCAACCTGATGGTCGACTTCGACGGCAACGGGCGCACCGGCTACGACTTCGTGGTCAGTTCGACCGATGGCATCAACGACGCGGTCGTCACCAACGAAACCGCATTCAACAAGGACTGGGACGGCAACTGGCAGCACGCGGTCAGCGAGGACGCGGCCGGCTGGACGGTGGAAATCCTGATTCCCTGGTACATCGCGCCGATGCACACCGCGCATGACGGCCATCGCACGATCGGCATCTATCTCGATCGCGTCGTTGGCTCGACCGGCGAACGCGACGCCTGGCCGGCAGCCAGCTTCACGCGTTCGCGGTTCCTGTCCGACTTCAGCCGGGTGGAGGTACCGCAGTACAGCCAGGCGCTGCTGGCGGTGACGCCTTACATGTCCGGCCTCTACGACAACGTTCGCGGACGCAGCCATTTCCAGGAGGGCGCGGACCTGCTGTGGAAACCGAACGGCCAGTTCCAGTTGACGGCTGCGCTGAACCCGGATTTCGGCCAGGTCGAGAGCGACGACCTGGTGGTGAACTTCGGTGCCACCGAAACCTACGTGAGCGACAAGCGGCCGTTCTTCACCGAGAACCAGGGCATCTTCGACTTCAGCCTGCTCGACGACAACAGCCAGCTGATCTACACCCGCCGCGTCGGCGGCCCGTCCGACGACGGCCACGGAGCCGCCGACATCGATGCGGCGGTCAAGCTCAACGGCAGCTTCGGCACCACCAGCTACGGCGTGCTCGCGGCCGACGAAGCTGGCGAAGCCGGCCGCTTCTTCGGCGCGGCGCGCGTGACCCACGACTTCGGCGACCAGAGCCTCGGCATGCTGCTGACCCGCGTCGACCGGCCGTGGCTGGATCGCGAGGCGACCGTGCTCGGCATCGATCATCACTGGCGTCCTACGCCGCAGCTCACCATCGCCAGCAACGTGGTGGGCAGCGAGATCGCGCAGTCCAGCACGCACACCCGCGGCGGCGGCGGCACCGTCGTCGCCGATCTGGAGATGGGCAACGGCTGGCGCCAGCAATGGCTGGGCATGCATTTCGACGACCGGCTGCAGATCAACGATTTCGGCTATCTCGAGCGCAACAACTTCAACTACGGGCATTGGGAAGTTCGCAAGCGCAATACGGCGCTGCCGGGCGATTCGGCGTACAGCTCGCACGACTGGCATTTCCGCATCGATGCGCTGGACAACGACCACGGCCTACGCCTGCGCCGCCAGTTCCGCGTCAACCGCCAGAGCACGCTGCGCAATGGCGCCACCGAGGAAGTGCAACTCAACGTCAACAGTGCCGGCTGGGACGATCTGCTCACGCGCGGCAACGGCGCGCTGTTCCTGCCGCCTTCACTGGATCTGGCGTACGAGCGCGTCAGCCCGCGGCACGGCGACTGGTCGTTCAAGCTGGATGCCGAAGTGCTCAGCGGCGGCCTCGGCGGCAACCGGCAGCTCGGTTACGACGTCAAGTTCATACCCACCTACTTCATCAGCGATGCGTTCAGCGTGTATGCCGGGCCTTACTACGAGCACATCCCGGACTGGCTGGTGTGGCAGCACGACAACCTGATCGGCCGCTTCGACGAGCACACGCTGCAGCTCGACGCCGGCTTCGACTGGAGCATCGACAGCCGGCAGGAACTGCGCCTGAAACTGCAGGCGATCGGGCTGGACGCGCGCGAGCGCGGCGGCTACCGCGTCGGTGGGAACGGCCGCGCCGTCGCCAGCACCGACGCGGTCGACGATTTCAGCGTGCGCAATCTCGGCCTGCAGATCCGCTATCGCTACGAACTGGCGCCGCTGTCGTACCTGTATGTCGTGTACGGCCGCGGCGGCTATGCGCTGGACGGCTACGCGCGCAACACCGCCGACGTGTTCGGCAACAGTTTTGCGTTGCGCGATGACGAGCAGCTGCTGGTCAAGCTCAGTTACCGTTTCGACATGTGACTCTCAATCCCAGCGGTTGAGGTGGGGCGCGGGGACGTCGCGCTCGCGCCGCACCACGCAGAAGCGATGGCCGCTGGGCGCCTCCATCACCCACCAGCGTTCATGCACGAAGGCGATACGCCGGGCGCCGAGCCCTTCCAGCCGAGCCACTTCGGCATCCAGGTCGTCGGTCTCGATGTCCAGGTGGACGCGGCTGGCATGGTCCACTTTCTGCAGCAGGATGCGCGGCTCGTCCGGGGCCATCTGCAGGTCGGCGTATTTGCCATCCCCGTCCTGGTCGGCGTTGCCCACCGGCTTGCCCAGTGCCTGGCTCCAGAACGCGATGGCCGTGCCGAGGTCATCGGTGTCGCAGTCGATGACGATGTTGCTGAGTCGGCTGTGATGCATGGAACACCTCCGGGGAATGAAGCGGCCCTTTTACGCCGCGGGACATGAACACAATGCGAGAATGTGGACATGGTTCCGCTCAAATACCTCCAGGCATACCCTGCCAACCTGCAGCAGAAAGTACGCGAGCTGATCGCGCAGGAGCGCCTGGGCGATCATCTGTCGAAACGCTATCCGGACCGCCATCCGGTGCAGAGCGACAAGGCGCTGTACGCCTATACGATGGATCTCAAGCAGCAGCACCTGCGCAACGCGCCGGCCATCGACAAGGTGCTGTACGACAGCAAGCTCGACGTGGTGCGCAACGCGCTTGGCCTGCACACCGCGATCTCGCGCGTGCAGGGCAGCAAGCTGAAAGCGAAGAAGGAAATCCGCGTGGCCGCGCTGTTCAAGGCCGCCGCGCCGGAGTTCCTGCAGATGATCGTGGTGCACGAACTGGCGCACCTGAAGGAGTACGAACACAACAAGGCGTTCTACCAGCTGTGCACGTACATGCTGCCGGACTACCACCAGCGGGAGTTCGACCTGCGCGTGTACCTCACCTGGCGCGAACTGCCGTCGGCGATCAACGTGGACAACAAGGAATGACGATGGACGGTGCGGCGCTACAGACCTACCTGCTGCGGCTGTTCGAGCGGCACGATGTCGAGCTGGACGCGGATGAAGACGGCTGGCTGGTCACCGACGACGATTTCCCGGCGGTTCGTGCGAGCTGGCATGAAGGCGCGCCGGGTGAACCGGGCCGGCTGGATGTCGATGTCGTGCTGAGCGAGGAGCGGCGGATCGAGGAGAGCTTCGTCGGCTTCGGCGGCGGCGAGGCCGGTTGCGCCGATGCGCTGCGGACGTTCGAGAAGAATGCGTTCCATCCGTTGCTGGCTGCCTGCTGGTACGTCACCGACGACCGGCGGATGCGCATCACGGCCTGGGATATCGGCGTGCGGACGTGGGACGTCTTCATCGGTCCGTTCACCGTGCGCGGCGATGGGGAGCTGGCCGTCCCGGCCGAAGCGATGGAGGCCATCGAGGCCGCATTGAAGCGGGAAGCGCTCACGCCCGAACTGCACTGGCTGCGGCTCACCCACCGGCATGGCCTCGACGGCTCGCGTTGCGAAGCCTTGCTCGACAACGAACCGTGGACCGCGGGAACGCTGGCGCTCGACGGCGTGGCATGGCCCAACGGCACCGGCTACAGCGCCAGCTGCTTCGTGTTGCTGGACGTGCGCGACTACTGATCCGCCGCTCGCGCAGGAAAAAAACGGGCGCACCAGGCGCCCGTTTTTCATGCATCAGCCCGATCCGCTCAATTCGGCAGGGCCAGGTCGTCCAGCATTGCCTTGAGGAAGCGCGCCGCTTCACCGCCGGTGGCGGCGCGGTGGTCGAAGGTCAGCGACAGCGGCATGCGGCGGTGCACTTCGATGCCGCCGATCACCGCGACCACGTCGTGGCTGAGCTTGCCGGCGCCGACGATGGCGACGGTCGGCGGCACGACGACGGGCGTCGCGTAGCGGCCGGCGAACA
>Ga0207664_10000245_pt1 | contig 40718 bp, 29 predicted proteins | sample LARL83metaG_FD_184349 | JGI IMG/M metagenome (GOLD analysis project Ga0207664, IMG submission 184349) | Corn, switchgrass and miscanthus rhizosphere microbial communities from Kellogg Biological Station, Michigan, USA - LAR L8-3 metaG... | ecosystem: Host-associated > Plants > Roots >...
CGGACCCGGTCGCAGCTGCCGCAGAACGGCCTGGTCACCGACGCGATCACGCCCACCCGGGCCGGGCCGCCGTTCACCAGGAACGTCTGGGCCGGCGCCGAGCCGCGCTCCCGCTCGTCGTCCGGGCAGATGTCGTATCCGCCGCGCAGCGCGGCCAGGATCTCGTCCGCGGTCACCATCTCCGAACGCCGCCAGCCATGCTGGGCATCGAGCGGCATCTGCTCGATGAACCGCAGCTCGTAGCCGTGCTCCAGGCAGAACCGCAGCAGCGGCACCGCCTCGTCGTCGTTCAGGCCCCGCATCAGCACGGCGTTGACCTTGACCGGCGCAAGCCCGGCCGCGGCCGCGGCTGCCAGCCCGTCCAGCACGTCGGGCAGCCGGTCCCGGCGGGCCAGCTTGCGGAACGTCTCGGGCCGCAGCGTGTCCAGCGACACGTTGATCCGATCGAGCCCGGCTTGCTGGAGGGTGCTCGCGGTCCTGACGAGCCCGATCCCGTTGGTGGTCAGCGAGATCTCCGGCCGCGGGTCGAGGCTCGCGGTCCGCTTCACGATCCCGGCCAGCCCGCGGCGCAGCAGCGGTTCTCCGCCGGTGAACCGGACCTCGGTGATGCCGAGCAGCCGCACGGCGACACCGATCAGCCGGATCAGCTCGTCGTCAGTGAGGAGTTCGGGTGCGGGCAGCCAGTCGAGCCCTTCGGGCGGCATGCAGTAGGTGCACCGCAGATTGCAGCGATCGGTGAGCGACACCCGGAGGTCTGTCGCTACTCGCCCGTAGGAATCACCTAGCATCTTCCTCAGCTTACGCGCTACCCGCGCACCAGTCCGTACGCCCGTTCGGGTCGGACCCGGACCACCAGGCGGCGGTCGCGCACCATGGCGGCCCGGTAGTCATCCCAGTCGGGGTGCTCGCCGTGGACCGCCCGGTACAGCGCGATGAGCTCTTCCACGGCCGCGTCGTGCGGGTCGGCGGCCACCTCGGACAGCTCCGCGTACCCGTCGACCACCAGGTACGACCAGAAGTCCTCGCTGGCGACGTGGAAGCTGGCCCGCGGGTCACGCCGCAGGTTCCGGGTCTTGGCCCGGTCGTCGGTAACCGAGATCCGGATGAGCCGGCCGGCCGGGTCCCAGGCGTAGTTGACGTTCGACAGCTGCGGCCGGCCGTCGCGCCGCATCGTCACCAGGATGCCCTGCCACCGCCCGGCGAGCAGCTTCGTATACCGATCCTCGATCATGCCCCGGTGAACACCCCCGGTCCCCCCGATGTTCCGCGCCCGTCCGGCGCGCCTGTCCCGCGCCGCGCCGACCCCGCAACGTGCCGACCCCGCAACGTGCCGACCCCGCAACGTGCCGACCCCGCAACGTGCCGACCCCGCAACGTGCCGACCCCGCAACGTGCCGATGGCGCCAACGGGACGCCAGGACCCCCACCCGATGGCGCCATCGGCACCCCGTGCGGAGACCCGTTGGCGCCATCGGCACGCAGGTACTTGTGATCGGCGGGTGCCAAGCTTGGCGGAGGCGGACGGGAATCGAACCCGCCGACGACGCGGCGCGCCGTCCACTGGTTTTGAAGACCAGGAGGGCCACCAGGCACCCAGACGCCTCCGGGAGACGACTTTAGCCGGTAACGCGGCGGCCGCGGGACGGACGTCTAGTTCCTCGGCGGTGATCTGTTCGAGTCGCTTGTGCCGGGTTTCGGGGCCGAAGGCGGCGATGGCGATGACGGCGGCGAGCATGGGGACCGCGCCGAGGATGGCTGTCATCTGGATTGACGGCGCGGCGAACGCTACGAGCACCAGGCCGATGATCGCGACGCCGCCCGCCTTCGCCGCGCCGGCGGACAGGCCGCAGCCGCGGGCGCGGATGACGGTCGGGTACACCTCGGCGGTGTAGGCCGCGAGGACGGCGTTGAGGATGTTGGCGCCGCAGACCGGGATGATGAGCAGTAGGTAGAGCAGTACGCGGTTGCCGGTGACCTGGTTGCCGAGCAGGACGAACGCCGCCAGCCCGGCGGCGATCACTACCGCGACGGACAGCGTGGTCCGCTTGGTGCCCCACCGGTGGTACAGCAGTGCGACGGGCAGGCACAGCGGGAACCCGAAGATCGTGGCGTTGCGCAGCAGCGCGCTCGCGCTCGCGCTGGAGAACCCGAGCCGTACGAGGTTCGACGGCATCCACTGCTGGAACCCGTACCGTGTCGCGCCGATGCTCAGCGCGAGCAGCACGATGGCCGCGGTCATCGGGAGGAACGGCTTCCGGAACAGGTCCCTGGCTCCGGTGGCGGGTTCACTCTTCCTGGCCACCGCGGGCGGTTCGTCGACCAGGACCGCGCCGTAGCGCAACATGACACCACGCGCCTCGTCGTCGCGGCCCTGCTCGAGCAGGTAGCGCGGCGATTCCGGGATCCAGCGGTTGAGCCCGATCAGCAGCAGCCCAGTGGGCAGGCTGACCAGCCACAACAGCCGCCAGCCGAAGTGCGCGGGCGACGCTACCGTCGACGCCAGCCAGCTGACCAGCAAGAAAGCGGTAAGGATGTTGCTGCCGATGATCACCATCATCCAGCCCCGGTGGCGCCGCGGCACGGTCTCGCTGACCAGCGCGAACCCTATCGGGAGCATCCCGCCGGCGGCCAGGCCCATGATGAAGCAGCACACCAGGTTCATCCAGTACTGCGGCATCGTCCCGCACGTCGCGGACGCGATGAACAAGATCGCGGCCAGCAGGATTGACGAACGCCGGCCGATCCGGTCCCCCAGCCAGCCCCAGATGAACGAGCCCAGCATCGTGCCGACGATGCCAGACAGCGGATACAGGCCGATCGGCAGCGCGTGCGCGTGCGGGTTCAGCGGGCCCTTCAGTCCGTATTCCTGTTCCGCGCCGGGGATGACGAACGCGAACGCGGCCGGCTTCATCCCGTCGATCGTGACCGCGATCGACATGACGGCGAGCAGGGCGAGGTGCGCCGGCCGGATCCTCGCGTCGTCCAGGGGCTTGATGCTCACCCTGCTGAACGCGGCCCGGCCAGGCCGCGAGCGCGGGAACAGGCTGTAGGTGGTGACGCCGATGCCGAGGAACATCATCGCCATGCCGGCCAGCATGTCGTTGGTCACCGGCATGCCCGCCACGTGATAGTGCATGCCGCGCGCCATGTAATACATCGGCAACTGGAGCACGACACCGACGGCGACCAGCGTGACACCGATCCAGAACGCCACCGGATGCTCGTAAGAGGATCCGGTCCGACGTCTGCCTGCCCGCTCGACCAGCGCGATCATGCCGCCACCTCCGCCCAGTACCGCAAATCGCGGATACCCACAGAGCCCATTCATGGAGTGCGCGCTTAAGGACTGGTTATTCGCGGCACCGCAATGGCTGAATTCGCCCCGGCGATCGTCTATCAGCCATCCGCGGCCTTGGTATAAGCCATCGCCGCGCCCATATAAGCCATCCGTCTTTATGGTATCAGCCAGCTAATAGGCAGGGTAATTGCTTGACATGACAGCGGGAGCAGGAGGAATATATCACACATAAGCCTGCTGCGGCATCTATTGTTGTCATTTTCTCGCGGAGGTTAATGCCGTCATGCCCAAAGCCACCAATCCAGAGGTCGTCGTTATCGGAGCTGGGCCCGGTGGCTCTGTCGCCGCGACGCGACTGGCAAAGCTCGGTCACTCCGTACTGGTACTCGAGCGCCGGGTATTCCCCCGGTTCCACATCGGCGAGTCGCTGCTGCCGTCGCTCATGGTCACCCTCCGCAAGGCCGGGATCCTCGAAACGGTGCTGGCCGAGGGGGGATGGGTAAAAAAGTACGGCGGGGAATTCAGCTTCGACTTCGGCCAGGTCCTGCGATTCCCGTTTTCCGATCAGGGGCCTGGTCGCTTTCCCAGTGCGATTCAGGTCGAACGGGCGCGTTTTGATCACACCCTGCTGCGCTGTGCCAGGGACGCGGGCGCCACCGTCCTGGAGGGTGCCAACGTCACCGACCTGCTGATCGAAGATGATCGTGTCACCGGCGTCACTTACGAGCACGAGGGAAAACAGCACACCGTCCGATCGTCTTTGGTGATCGACGCTGGCGGCCGGGCCAGTAAGATTGCGCGCGCATTCGGGTTGCGCAAGCATATCGAAAGACTGCGGATGGTGGCGGTATTCCAGCATTTCAATGGCTTGGTAGAGGCGAACAATCCCGGTTTCGCGGGCGACATTCAGGTCGGTGCCCACAAAGACGGATGGGTGTGGGGGATCCCCATCGGGCCGGATACCCTCAGCATCGGCGCGGTTATGCAGCGCGAGGTGCTGAAAGACCGGGATCCGGCCGAGGTTCTCAAGGAGCACCTCAGCCGGGCCGCGAGAGTCGCGCAGCGCGCGATCGGGACTACACCGGCCGGCGAGGTCCGGGTGGAGACCGATTACTGCTACTACGCGGACACGATCACCGGACCCGGCTGGCTCATGGTGGGCGACGCCGCATGCTTCCTCGACCCCATTTTCTCCGGCGGTGCGACCCTAGCCGCGACCACCGGGCTGCGCGCCGCCGACACGGCCGACCGCATGCTCCGCGAGCCCGCCCTTGAGGCTGAGCTGGGGGACGCGTATTCGAGCTTCCTCAAGACGGGCTACGACACCTACGCGCGGCTGATCTATGCCCACTACCGCAGCCAGTTCAGCATCATTCCCACCCTGCTGGAAATCGGCGTCGAGGTGCTGGACGACGGGACCACCACGCACCACGCAGAGGTGATCCGCCTGATATCCGGTGACTTCTGGAGCAAGACCAACGAGCTCGGAAACCGGCTCCGCGCGCGCGCCGACATGGACACGTTCGCTCCGTTCACGCCGGATCTTGACTGCCCCTTCTACGACTTCGCCTGACCGCAGTCGATGCTCTGCTCGAACTTGAAGACGTTCGCCGGGTCGTAGGTCCGCTTGACCGCGGCGAGCCGGTCGTAGTTCGAGCCGTAGTAGGCGGTCCGCCAGTTCTTGAGCTGCGGGTCGGGAAAGTTCTGGTAAGCCGCGTCCGCGGTGTACGGCGCCAGTTGTGCGTACAGCCGGTCCAGCCAGTCGAGGCCGGCCTGGGACACCGGCATGGGGTCCGCGGCCGTCCAGTTCGTCTCCAGCGCGAGGATGAAGGCGGCGTCCCGGTGCACGAACGCGGTCGCGTCCGGCGCGACCCGGCCGACCGCCCCGCCCAGCGCGAACAGCGCGGCGCACGCGCCATCCTCGTTCTGGCTGCCAGGCCAGCGGGTGATCTCCGTGACCAGGATGTCGACGGCCTCGGCCGGCAGGCTCCCGGTGACCATCCGGGACCTGACCGCGAATTCGAAGACCGGGGGCTGCTCGCCGAAGGACTCCACCGCTTCCCAGTAGTCGCATTCCCGGATGCGGCACCGCCGTCCGGCCGACGGCGTGAGAACCGGTGCGAGCAGCCGCTCGAGTTCTCGCCGCGAGCCGAGGAACTGCCCGATCGCTCGCACGCTCGCCCGTTCCGCCGCTTCCTCGGGACAGCTGCCGGATGTCTCTACGTCGGCCCGGATGCCGAATTCGTCGGGCGCGTCCCTGGTGATCTCCTGCACCGCCGCCAGCACGAATCGCGCGTCGCGAAGCGGCCAGTCCAGCTCGAACAGCGTGACCGGCGTGGCGGCCTGAGTGCGCAACGTGAACGAAGTGTTCACGCCGAAGCTCCCGCCCGCTCCCCCGCGGCATGCCCAGAACAAGTCGTTATGTCGTTCCGCGGAACAGGTCAGTACCTCGCCACCCGCGGTAACCAGGTCAGTGCGCACCAGCGAGTCGCAGGCCAGGCCGAACTTGCGGCTGGCGAAGCCGATGCCGCCACCGAGAACCAGCCCGCCCAGCGCGACGGTGGGGCACCGGCCCGAAGGGAAGGTGCGGCCGTACGGGCGGAGCGCCTGGTGCAGTTCGGCCTGGGTCACCCCAGTCCCGACGGTGACTTCGTCTGCGGCTGGATCGACTGAGATGTCGTTCAGCCGGGACAGGTCGATCAGCAGCCCGGTCGTGCTGGAATAGCCGGCGTAGCTGTGGCCGCCGGACCGCAGGGCGAACGGCAGGTCCCGGTCGCGGGCCCACGCGACGGCGGCGGCGATGTCACCGGCGCCACGGCAGGCGGCAACGGCATGGGGTAGCACACCGGCATACCGCTGGTTGCTGACCGGGCGGGTGCTGTCGTAACCGGGTTCGCCCGGCCGGAACACGCGCCCGCCATCAGGCAACCGGCCGGACTGGACCATCAGGCCATCACCAGCGGTTTCCCGGCGTAGTAGTCGAGCAGCGCGTCCGTCATGCTGGTCCGGGACGGCGGATGGAAGGCGATGGCCTGCACCGCGGCGGTCAGGTAAGCGACGTCGGGCGACTTGATGAACGACAGGCCGCCCAGCAGCTCGACCGCGAGACCCAGCGCCTGAGTCAGCAGCTCGTGTACCGAGAACCTGGTGACCAGCGCCGCGGCGGCGCAGTCGTTGCCGGTGTCGCCGCTCATCACCCGGCGGGCCACGCCCTCGGTCAGCATGGCCGCCGACTCGACGGTCATCAGCAGCCGGGCCCGGTCCACCGCCGCACCACGATCCCGCTCCAGCACCAGCGCGGCCAGGCGGCTCACCATCCCCGTGTACACGGCGGCGACGATCATCTGGAACCAGATCGTGCCGGCCTCCTCCAGCTCGCTCAGCTGCGCCTCCAGATCGGGCGGCGGCCGCAAGATCTTCGTCTGCTCCACGAACACGTCGGTGAGCCGCACCTCGTTGCTCTCGGCCGCGGCCAGCGGGAACGTCGACCAGAACTCGTGCACCGAAATGCCCGGTGTGCCCGCGGGCAGCAGCAGCAATCCCATCTCCGTCGTGCCGTCCGGCCGGGGGACCGCCACGCTGCTGGTGAGCAGGCCCATGGACCTGGACAGGCTGCAGGGCTTCTTCGCCCCGTTGATCAGGTAGCCGCCCGGGACCGGCTTGGCCACCGTGTTCGGATGCAGGATGCCCTGGTTGGTCTTGCCCTCGGCAAAGCCGGACGCCACCAGCAGCCGTTCTCTTGACACCTGGTCGAGAATGGGGTCGATCTCGGTGTCCTTGCCGTACAGGCCAGCGATCGAGTACAGCATCCCGATCGAGAAGTGATGCATCGCGGTGGCCACGGCCAGGGAGGGCGCCAGGCCGCCGATGACGCGCACCACCCGGACCGCGTCAAGCGCGGACGCACCGAGGCCGCCCCGGTCGGCGGGGATCAGCAGCGCGGGGCCGTCATGCGTGCGGAACAGGCTCATCGCCGGGCTGCCGGGCGTCTCCAGCTCCTGCAGCGGGAGTTCGCTGAGACGTTCGCGCAGGCCGGGCAGCAGCCGGTCGCAGGCTTCCCGGTCGGCTTGCATGAATTCCATCGCTGCTCCCTGTCACTCAGTGGTCATTCGGTCAAGGTGGGCGTCCACTGCCAGCTCGACCAGGTCGCCGGCGGGCACCTGGTCCGGCGAACTCCCCGGCAGGGCTGCCAGCAGCCCGAGGAAGTGCTGGAACTGGTCCGCGGCGGGCGGCAGGTGGGCACTGAGCATCAAGCTCGGCTGGAAGCGGCTGAGTACGTCGTAGCTCGCGGCGAAACGTGCTGGGTCCACCAGGTGCACCCACGGGCTGTCGGCACCGGCCCAGAATTTCTGACCCGCCAGCAGTTCGGCGGGGTCGATCCTGGCGATGTCGGCCGCGTCGGAACTCTCGGCGCTGGGCAGCACCGCGCCGAAGCAGTCGGCGCTGACGCAGGCCCCGTTGCCGGAGTCGAGGAAACCGACGGTCATCGGGTTGTCGTAGAGCGGCGGCCGGAAGGCCAGCAGCCGGCGTCCGCCGCCTACCGGCAGGGACTCACCGGGCGCGATCACCAGGATCCGCTCCTCCGGTATCTGCTGCTGGAGCAGCAGGTAGCCGGCCGCTGCCGAGGTGCACACCAGCCGCGCCCGCGGAGCCAGCGCGAGCACGGTGTCCAGTGCGCCGAGATGGTCGCGATCCGGGTGGGTCAGCCAGATCCAGGAGAGCTCCCGGAGGTCGATGACCGACCTGAGCGCGGCCACGAACGCGGCCTGACTGCCCGGCAGTCCGGTGTCGACGAGCACCGGCTCCGGCCCCCTGATGACGAAGCCGTTGACCGGAAGGAAACCCATGCCCGGTACCTCGAGGCGGTCACGGATGGCGTGAACGTCGCCGATGGTGCTGATGTGCATGTCAGCTCACCCCTGGGGCCAGGCGGAGTCGGTCACGACCACCGGCGCAAGAATCGCGTCCTGCATGCCGTGGATGATTTTCTTATCCGCCGGGCAGATCGTGGCGAGGGCGCCGCCCAGCTCGAGCCGGCCGGGCGGCGCGAAGTAATACGGGCACAGGCGCACCCGGCCGGTGAGTTCCCTGATCCGCTGTTCGTCCTCGTCGAAGTACGGCTGCTCGACCAGCCTGCCCTTGTGGAAGGCCTGGAGAATTCGCGGGCTGTTGCCGAAGTCGGCGAGGCTCTCCTCGATGGTCGCGGCCCAGTCGCGCTGCGACACGTCAGAGCCCACGACGACGCTGCGGCTGCCCCAGGCGTCCTGGTGAAAGCCGCTGATCTTGACCACCAGTTCCCGCTCGCGCTGGCTCAGCGCGCCCACATCTTCCCAGCTCTGCGCCTCCAGCCTGGGCAGCGAGGCATTGTGCGGGAGCGGCGCGGGGTCGATGATCCAGGTGTACGGGACCACGTCCGCCAGCAGCCGCAGGTTCCGGGCGCCCAGCTCCCGCAGCCAGAAGTCGCGCAGCGGCCGCATCCAGAACAGCGCCATCCACAGCTTCTCTTCCAGATGCGGCTTGAACGGCGGCGTGATCGCGATTTCGCCGGCCGCGTCGGCCCGCATGAGTGCCTGCGCCGAGGGAATGTTCGGCAGGTCAAACAGCTCGAAAAACCGGTAGACCTGGTGACGCTTGCGCTTGCTGCCCTCCTCCGCTGGCGGCGCCGGGGGCTCGTAGCTTTCCGCCGGCCATACCCGGCCGCCACCGGAGCCGAACTCCTCGTCGATGCGCCGTGCCAGCCACTCCATCTCCGGCAGGTAGTCACCGCTCTCGTCCGACACCAGCACGTCGGCGGAGTCCGCGATCGCCCGGAAACCGGACAGCATGCCGGCCGGACCGCCGATGACCTCGTATCCCAGCTTCGAATACGTCTCGTTGAGCCACCCGGTCAGGCCGATGCCGCCGGGCACGCTGTCCAGTTCGGTGATGACGAAACCGGTCTCGGTGAGGATCAGGTCCGGCCGGATGACCCGCGGCAGGTCCTTCGCCGGAGATCCGTTCCGCGCGTGCTCGACGAGATCGGCGGGCTTGCCGAGGTCAAGGTACTCGGCGATCCACGTGGGCTCGCGGCCCGCGGCGCTGTCCAGGTAGAGCTGGTTGGCGGCGAACACGAACCGCTGCAGGGCGCCACCGAGCCACTGCAGCCGTTTGCCGAGCTTCGGTTCGACGGCGAACGGGTCAGGTGAAACGCGCCATGACTTGCCGGCGAACAGGCCCTCGGCGGGCAGCGAGCCGCGGACGAAGTCGGCTCGCTGTTCCGGTGTGCCGGTGTCCGCCTCGACTGCCAGCGCGGTCATGACCGCGTCCCGGTCGCGGCCGCACCGCTATCGGCGATGAGGCCGTTGACGTAGAACGGCGGAGTAGCGGAGTAGAACCCGACCCGGACCCGCCGCCAGGTCTCGTCCCGCATGTCGGCACCGAGGGTGCGGGCCACCGTGGACATATAGGTGTTGATGGCGTCGATCGCCCACGCCGAGTGGCCGCTGGCCACGTTGTCGATCGTGTTGTGGATGTCGTAGAAGACCGTGTTGTACCCGTATTTCCGCAAGTTGAGCTGGGTCTGGCGCAGGCTGCCGCCGACGCCGAAGAGCTCCTCGGACAGGTTCAGGCCCAGCGTCTCCGGCAGGAAGGTCCGCGGGAACCGGCTGATCGTCAGCCAGTAGACCGGTACCTCGAACGACATCTCGCGAAAGCCGGGCCAGTACGCGAATTCGGGGGTAGTGACGTGCGGCAGGTTGATCCCCATGTCCTCGAGCAGCTGGCGGTACAGGACCGGGTGGTTGATCGAGAGGTCACCGTTGCCCAGCTCGTCCCAGTAGATCTGGTACAGCAGCCGGCCCACGTCCGACGCGGCGTGCTCGTAATCGGTGCAGCCCTGCAGCCAGGCGCCGTCGATGAGGGCACGCAGTCCGCCCTGGACGATCCGGTCGATGAGTTCCTCGCGCGGTGGTACCAGGTACTCGCCGGTGGCATCGAACTCCACCGCCTGCCGCTCGTGCGTGTCGTGGATCCACAGGTTGAGGTTCTCCGGGTCCCAGTCCTTGGGTGGTACGTGTTCCTCGTCGGGCAGGTCCCAGCTGGAGCGCGCCAGCCACTGCCGCACGTACCGCAGCGCCCAGCGACGCAGGCCAGGGGAGTCCTGCCGCCGGGTCAGCAGATGGAACGCCTCGCGGATGCCGGCCGGTTCGTCATCGGCGCCGATCTCGTCGCGGTATTCCGCGTGGCCGGCCGCGTGGGCGGCCGCGGATCGGGCGCGGGGATGGTCGTTCGTTGTCGTGACGGTGTGGGCGGTGACGTCCGATGCCGGGAGGGACGCGATCCAGCGCCGGATAACCGCCAGGTTCTCCGGGGTGAAGATGCGGAACATCGGGCCGTGCTCGCCGACCAGGCTCTTGATCAGCGGACTGCGATCCGGGTTGCCGGGCCGGACCAGCTTCGACGCCGCGAGTGCTTCCAGCAGCGGGGAGAAGTCGCCACCCGCCGATGCCAGCTCGAACCATTCGTTGAGCGGCCGGCCGGCCAGCTCGTACCGCTGGTGGTAGACCGCGCCCTCACGAGCCTTGAAGCGCAGCAGCTCGATCATCTCGTGCGTCGGGTCAAGGACGGTGGTGACGTCGTCCAGAACGTCCGAACTCCAGGTCTGCAGGTTCCGTAGCATCCAGCGGAAGCCGGCGGCCACCCGGGCACGGTCGGCGGGATTCTCACTGAGATACAGCTGGACGAGGCTGCGCGAGCGGGCCAGCGGAGAGTCCTCCGCCGCATGGTCGGCGCCACCTAGGTCGAGCGCGTCCCACTCGTCGCCGGCCGCAATCATCGGCCGGAGCGCGAACACGGGCGGCAGCGCGCCGACCGCGCGCAGGCACAGGTCGGCGGCCAGCAGCTCCGGCAGGAACTCGTCGGGACGCCGGCTCAGCAGCAGCACCAGCGCGGGCAGGCGGAAAACCCGGTCGTTCAGCTGCCGGTCCATGGCCAGGCGGGCGGTCGGTATCGCCAGCTCGGCGAGATCCTCGCGGCGCAGCAGACTCAGGTAGGCGTGGCCCCGGGACGCGCCCACATGCCCGACGCCGACGTCCGTCGAGTACAACGACAGGAGCCGCATGCCGAGCTCGGTGTCGACGGTGACCGGGCTGCACGTCCACTGCAGCCACGCGCCGGAAACCAGTGCGAACGGGGCGCAGTCCAGCAGGACCCGGCGGACCAGGGCGTTGCGATCGCTGGGGTCGGCGGATTGATCAAGGACCACACGGTACCGGCCCGTCTCGGCCGCGGTCCAAGCGCTCGCATCGTGTTCCAGCTGGTCGAGGAAGCCGTCATCCGCGTCCTGCTCGCCTTGCTCGCCGCCCTGGTCGTGCTCTAGGCCGAGGTCCAGCGCAAGGGCGGAATGCTCTGCCTCCGGGTCAAGCAATTCGGTGAACAGCCACCGGTAGGCCGGCTCGTCCGCCGTGCTCGCGGATTTTGCCGGCAGTGTGGCTTGTGCGCTCTCGGCCACCATGGCTCATCTCCAAGTTCGGGTGTGTGCGGTAAGTTCGGCGGCCCGGGGACCGGCCGTGCGGGTCATGCCGTTGACCGGCACCGCGTGCAGGCCGGCGTGGTAGGCGAAGAGCGGCCCCAGATCGGGCGGTTCCTCGCACCCGGTGAGCAGGGCGTACCAGTCCGGCTGCGCGGAACTATCGGGCAGGTGGAGCGTTGCCGCGGCCTGGCGGGCAGTGCGCTGAATAGCACCGGTCCGCTCGACGCGCCGCGCGGCGTAGCGGGCAAGCCCGGCTCCGGGACCGGAGACCGGGAGGTCAGCCAGGCAGGAGGCCAGCTCCACCGCATCCTCGACGGCCTGGCTCGCACCCTGGGCCAGGAACGGCAACATCGCGTGAGCCGCGTCACCCAGCAGCGTCACATGACGGGTCGACCAGTTCTCCAGCGGATGACGGTCGTACACCGGCCACGGCGGTGCCTCCCCGGCGATTTTCGCGATGGCCCCAGCCAAGCCGTGCCAGCCGGCGAAGACGTGGGCGAGGTCCCCCGGCTCTTCGGCGGGATCGCCGGGTAGCGCAACGATCGCCGCGAAACTCAGCTGACCGCCGGCGGCGACCGGATAGCAGGCGAAGTGACCGCCAGCGCCATGCCAGACCCGGATCAGCGGATCGGCGGCCGCGGCGGGCAGCTCGTCGACCGGCAGCACCCCGCGGTACATGACGAGCCCGGACGGCGCGGGCGCGTCCCCGTGGCAGGCCGCGCGCACCGCTGAGTGCACGCCGTCCGCGCCGACCGCTACATCGGCCCGGAACACGGCGCCGTCCTCGAACGCGAGCAGCGCACCGTCCTCGGACTCCCGCACGGACTCGAGCCGACGGCCCAGTTGCAGCCGGTCCCGGTCGGTCAACGACACCAGTGCGGCGTGCAGATGTGCCCGGCGGAGGGTCAGGTAAGGCGCGCCGTAGGCGCGTTCGCACTCGGCACCGAGCGTCTCCCTGGCCATCAGCTCACCGGTACGGGTGCGTACCTCTACCGCCTCGATCGCCACCGCGTGTTCCCGCAGCGCTGGCCCGAGGCCGAGTCGCAGCAACGGCCGGACCGCGTTGGGGGACAACTCCGTGCCCCCGCCGGCCTCGGCCAGCTGCCGTGACTTCTCGAACACACGGTACGGAATGCCGTACGAGGCCAGCGCGACGGCAAGCGTCAGCCCGCCGATGCCGGCGCCGATCACCGCGACCGGCTCTCCTGGCGACCCGATTCGCGCATTCCCCAGCTGCACGCCCGACCCTGCCTCTCGTATCGTGAAAGCCCGCTTACCTCAGCGCGTCCGCCGTTTGTTATCGACCATGTTGTTATCGATCATGCGCAACGCCAACGGCCCACGACAACGAATCCTGGTGAGGATCTGACAATCGTCATGACAAAGGTGACAAATATTAGTAGAGAATGACATTCTCCATGTCGGCTATTATCCTGCCGTGCCGCACGTGGCTGGCGGGTGCCGGCAGATCACCGGTATCGTTGTCCGGCTCTTCACCAGGCACGACCACATCACAACAGGCGGGGCCGAACGCCGAGGACGGGCTTGGCCGCGGCATCCATCTGGCCCCGATTCTTGCCGCCCGCCGCCGCCTCGTCTTCGCTTTCCCGGCAAGCAGTTGACACATATCACGATCTTGATTACGCCGGTCATTAATCGGCGGCGTGACGGTGGCCGCCTCGACGACGATCGCGAGAGACTAATAGTGGATGGCCAGATAATGGCAGCTAATGAATCCGGGAGGGCGGCATGACTGCGCAACGGATTGTCGTTCAGCGCTATGGTCCGACGGCGCTGCGCACCGTGCCGCTGATCCGGGACGCGGCGGTGAACCTCACCCGTGCGGTGGTGGGCGGCGACCGGATCCTCGTGCTCTCGGTCGCCGCGCGTTCCCTGGTCGCCGGGCCGCTGCGGCTGGTCACGGAACTTACCCCGCGGCCGTCCGCGCGGCAATCGGCGCACATCCTGGGTGCCGCCGACCAGATTACGGCGGCGCTGCTGGCAATGGCCTTGCGTGCAGAGGGGGTACCGGCGGTCAGCCTCACCTGGGAACAGACGGGACTGACTCCTCAGTCCGTGGCCGAGGGGGCCCGATCCGGCATGCTGCGCTGTGACGGCATCCGGGCAGCCATCGAGCAGCATCCCGCTGTCGTGCTGGCCAGCGCCTGCGGCGTGACCGGCGACGGAGATACCTGCGCGCTCGGCGACGCCGTCGTCGGGCTGGCCGCGATCGCGCTGGGCCGGGCGCTGGATGCCCGCAATGCCGATGAAAGCCGCCAAGCCATCGGTACAGAACCGGCTGACCGCGTCACGGCGTAATGGGAGAGCCGCACCGGGACGAGATATCTCATATGACGGTTTCGCAATTAGGCGGCGTGATGTTAGCATTAATTGTATTTGCTTGCTCAGTGCTAGCAGGGATTTGTCACGGTGATGGGAGTGAGAAGCGTCGAGTATCGGGCTACCAACGCGGTTGCCGTGCAAGCTGTAACCAGCGAAGCCAACCGGCTTTTCCTAGACGTCGTGATGAATGCGCTGAGCACGGTGGAGGACTTCGATGTGATGGGCATGTCCTGTGACGTCGATGACGCCGTACGGGACCTCCGGTGGTCGCGGCCGGCCGTCACCGTGGTCGGCGCCGGCACCGCCGATGACGACGGGCTCGACCTGGTGCGCAGGCTGACCGAGTCCGTGCCGTCTTGCCAGATCGTGCTCATCGCCCATGAGCCGACGCGTGATCTGGTTGACCGCGCCGTCGCCGCCGGCGTGCTCGGTGTCGTCCCGACGCACGCCAGGCTGCCTGACCTGGTCGAAGTGATCCGCGGGGTGTCGACCGGCTGCCTGGTTCTCGACCCTGAGCTGGTTGCCCACGGCGGCCCGGTGACCCCGGTGCTGACCGATCGGGAGCGAGAGATCCTGCGGTTGACCGCACGGGGCATGCCGATCAAGGACATCGCCAGCGAGCTGTTTCTTGCCCCGGGAACCATACGCAACCTGACCTCTGCCCTGATCAAGAGGATGGGTGGCCGAAATCGCTTCGATGCCGCGCGGATCGCGGCCGAACGCGGCTGGCTGTGAGACAGCCCCGCGCTACAACCACCCGCGCTCGCGCGCGATCCTGACCGCGTCGAATCGGTTGCGGCCGGACAGCCTTCTGATCAGTGCCGACGTAAGGTTGCGCACCGTGCCCGGCGACAAGAAGAGCTGATCGGCGATGTCCTTGGTGGGCAAGCCGAGCGCGGTCAGCCGCAGGATCTCCCGATCCCGTTCACCCAGCACCCGGTCGGCCCGGTCGGCTGAATCGAAGAGGCCGGGATCCAAGGTCAGGAAGCCCCTGGCAACACCCCGGATGGCGTCGATGAGGTGCGTCAGCGATGCGTGCGTAGGCACCACGCTCAGCACCCCCGCGGCGACCGCGCTTTCGACCAGTGTCCGGGTTGGCCGCACCGCGACCAGCACCACGCGAGACAACGGCGACACCTCGAGCACCTTGCGGGCCAGGTCAAGCCGATGGTATCCGGCCCCGCCGACACCGAGCACGACGACCAGCGGACTAGTGCGCCGTACCTGGTCCACCACCTTTTCCGGCGCGAGCACCGTCTGCACCACCTCGAAGTCCGGGACCAGGCCGAACATATCAACGGTGGCGTCGAGGAACAGCTGGTTCATTTCGGCGACGAGAATGCGGATCACTGACGGTCCGCTTCTGGCAATGGTCACCGCACTCATTCCCCCGGCACCGTCAGGCGGGAAAGCAGCAATGGACGCAAGCCGACTGCTGAACCCGCCGGCTGCGCCCATCGAAGCTGTCTTTTATTCGTAATCCTCCGGTCTCCGGCGGCTCACGTTCCGGCATTTCTGGCAGATCTTTGCCGATCATTTCTTACGTACAATTGTTCGCGGCGTACGGCGAGCTCGCCTCCGCCGTACTGGCGCAACTTGCCGGCGGCGCATGCTTACCAGCACCCGTGGCCCCGGCTTAGCCGCCCGCACCCGATGGCGTAGCCGACATCCTGTTCATGGGGTTCCCGGTAGCGTGACGACGGCATCGATGGTGACGGTGCCGGCGTGGCGGAACGTGAGGGTAAGCGGCACCGTGGTCCGGTACTCGTAGGAGACCGGGTCCTGGAGCACGATGTCGTCACTGAACGGGCTGAGGATGAGCGCGGAGTGGACGGGGATGACCAGGTCGCTTACCACGGTCTGGGGAGCGGCCGGCCCGGTCCGCGCGGTGAGCACGATGCGGCTGGCGACCGGGCTGGTCACGGACAGCAGCTCGTCGGGGGTGCCGGTGAGGTTTCGGATGGTCATGAAAGTGGCGGCTGGCCCGGCCGCGGTCTGGGAGGTGAAGCCGCGCACCGGGACCGCGGCCAAGGTGACCTGGAGCCTGATCCGGGTGAGAGTTCCGCCGCCGCCGGTCGCCACCCACGCGGACAGCAGCCCGAGCAGCACGATGACGCAAATCACCGGCCCGGCCACGGCCCGCGCCAGATCCGGCAGCAGTTCGCGCCCGGCCAGCTCCGGCGACGGCGCGGCGACGGCGGTCACCTGCTGACTTCCATCAGCCGGGGCCGTTCCTGCCGGTCATTTCCGGCCGGCCGCGCGCTCGCGAGCTGATAGCGGCCGCCGGGACGGTAGTGCCGCAGCCGCAGGCTGTTCGCGACGACGATGAGGGAACTGGCAGACATGGCGATGCCGGCGAAGAGCGGGTTGAGATAGCCGAGCGCGGCAGCGGGAAGCGCGATCACGTTGTAGGCGCAGGCCCACAGCAGGTTGGCGCGGATCACCGCGGCGGTGGCGCGGGCCAGCCGGATGGCGTCGGCGGCGGCGGACGGATCGTCCCCGGTCAAGGTGAGGTCGGCCGCGCCGATCGCCGCGTCGGTGCCGGCACCGATCGCCATGCCGAGTGTGGCGCTGGCGAGCGCGGGTGCGTCGTTCACGCCGTCCCCCACGAAGGCAACCGGGCCCGCGTTCGCCTGGATCCGGGCGATGATGCCGGCCTTGCCCTCGGGGCCGATCCCGGCGAAGACGTCCTCGGGTGGGATGGCGAGCTGTGCCGCGACGGCCCGGGCGGTCTGCTGGTTGTCGCCGGTGAGCAGGTACGGGCGCATGCCCAAGTCCCGGATCCGGGCGATTGCGGTGGCGGCGTGCGGCTTGACCTGGTCGGCGATCTCCAGGGCCGCGCCGACGCGCCCATCCCAGCAGACCAGGACCGCGGTGCGGCCGCGCGCCGCGGTGGCGTCCGCCGCGGCGGCCAAGTCTGACGGGACGGCCAGGCCGAGGACACCGAACAGCCGCGGGCTGCCCACGATGACCTGCCGCCCGCTGACCCTGCCCTGTACCCCGGCACCGGGAAAGGCGGTGAACCCGTCCACCCGGGGCAGTGTGCCCGCCCGATCGGTGGCGGCACGGGCGATGGCCTGCCCGATGGGGTGCTCGGAGGCGTCCTCAACCGCCCCGGCCAGGACCAGTGCCAGCGCCTCATCGCCATCGTCGCCCGCACCGGCCGTGCTGAAGGCAGCGGCGGTGGTGACGGCCGCGACGGTCATGGTGCCGGCGGTCAGCGTGCCGGTCTTGTCGAAGACGACGCCGCGGATGCGCCGCGCCGATTCCAGCGCCCTCGCGGACTTGACCAGGATGCCCAGCTCCGCGCCGCGGCCGACGGCGGCCAGCAGCGCGGTAGGGGTGGCCAGGCCCAGCGCGCACGGGCACGCCACCACCAGGACGGCGACAGCGGCGCTCCAGGCCGCCGGCGCCGGCAGCCCGGTGCCGAGCCAGAACCCCAGGGTTCCGATCGCCAGGGCGATCACGCACGGGACGAACACGGCCGCGACCCGATCCGCCAGCCGCTGCGCGCTGGCCTTGGTGGCCTGCGCGTGACTGACCAGGCGGGTGATCTGGGCCAGCAGCGTGTCCGCCCCCACCCGGGTGGCGCGCACCACCAGCCGTCCGCTCATGTTCGCCGTCGCGCCGGTCACCTGGTCCCCCGGCCCGACCTCGGCCGGCACCGACTCCCCGGTGACCAGCGACGCGTCCACCGCCGAACTGCCGCCGGTCACGATGCCGTCGCTGGCGATCTTCTCCCCGGGCCGGACCACGAACTCCTCCCCCACCGCGAGGCCGGTGACCGGGATGCGCTGCTCGGTCCCGTCGCGGAGCACCGCCACGGTCTTGGCGGCGAGCGCCGCCAGCGCGCCAAGGGCCGCGCCGGATCTGTCCCTTGCCCTCGCCTCCAGGTACCGGCCGGCCAGCACCGCCGTGGTCACCCCAGCCGCGGCCTCCAGGTACAGGGTGTGGCTGCTCGCCGCGCCGAACGTGAACGCGAACGACATCCGCATCCCGGACCCGCCCGCGCCGCCGGCCAGCAGCGCATACACCGACCAGCCGAACGACGCCGCCACCCCTACGCTGACCAGCGTATCCATCGTCGCCGCGGCGTAACCAAGCCCGTACCAGGCCGCGCGGTGCACCGGCCACGCACCCCACACCGCCACGGGCGCCGCGAGCAGCAGGCTCACCCACTGCCAGCCGGCGAACTGCACCGCCGGCACCATCGCCAGGACGATCACCCCGGCGGCCAGCGGTGCGCACACCGCGAGGCGCACGCCCAGTTCCTGGGTCTCCGGTGCGGTGCGCGGCCGCGCGTCACTGCGCGGCGGGAACTGAGCGGTGTAGCCAGTCGACTCGATCACGCCGATCAGCTCGTCAGGTGCGCGGCCGCCCAGGCTGGTGACGTACGCGCGGCCGGTCGCGTAGTTGACCGTGGCCGCCACGCCGTCCAGCCGGTTCAGCCGCCGCTCGATCCGCGCGGCGCACGCCCCGCAGGTCATCCCGCCGACAACCAGCTCGATTACTGTGCTGTCTTGTTCGCTCACTCTGCTTTCCTGTTCGCTCAGCTGCGGGCGCCTAGAGGTGATGCCTTCCCTCGTCGCTCACGACTTCGTCGCTCGCTCCTCAGTCCAGGCATCACCGCGCCCGCTGCCTCGCTCACGGGGGGCCCATGTTCATGCCGCCGGGGCTGTCGGTGCCGGTGTAGCTCACTTGCGAGTGGCCGGTGGTCATCGGGCCCAGCGCCGCGCCGGCCACGTGCGCGCCGGCGAAGATCACGACCAGCAGCAGCAGGAACCCGACGATTTTGACGTTACGAGTCATCTGCCGCCACTCGTCACTTCGGAGTGCGGGCCGGGTAGAAGAACGAGATGCCGTCGTTGACGCCGAAGCCCGGGATGGGCGCGCCGGGGTTGAACATGGACACCGTCGGGATGCCGTCGGCGCCGAGGAAGATGTGCAGGTCCCAAGCCCTGGGATGGGCGAAGCCGACGACGCAGTGGCATTCGGCCGCTGTCGGGACGGTCGCCCCGGCGGACTGACCGTGCCAGCTCTCCTTCGGCGGCAGGGAAATGTACTGGAAGCTGGGGGCCGGATGCACGCCCCGCTCGTGGATCAGCCACTGGCTCGGCTTGATGCACTTCAGGCCCGGATCGTTGCCGAACGTCGGTACCTGCCCGGGGACATATGGTGCGGTGTAGCCCCACCCGACCAGCGTGTAGGGAAAGTCGGTCTTGGACGGATCGGTGGGGCTCCCGCCCGCCGGGTTAGGGCGGTACAGCAGGAGCGTCGGCTGGCCGGCCACCGGCGCACCTCCGGAGAGGCCCTGCAGGCTGGCGACGGTGAAGCCCATGCCGCCGAGGGCGTTGAACATATGAGTCAGGACGCTGTAGGAGACGCCGGTCACGGCGTTCGGGTACGACAGCTCAGCGAGAGACTCCTCGTTGTACAGCGTCCGGAACGGTGCGAGCTCCTGCAGAATCCTGGCCTGTTCGTACTTCAGCGCCGCCACGGACTGCGCCGGCGTGCACGCCACCGGCGCGGTAGTCGTCGAGCTCACGTGGTTTTCGCTGAGCGCGAAGGCGCTGCTGGAGCATCCGGCCACGATCAGCAGGCCCGCTCCCATGAACGCGAGGCCGCGCCGTCTGCTTTTCATCGGCAAGAGCCTCCCCGTAGATGGTCGCGCGTTGGAGCCAGGCCGCCACGTTGATTTCGCACCTCTCATTGTTGGCGGGCGCACCGGGGGGTTGCATCCGCAACCATGACGTATCTGCGGATGGCGCGCGGCGTAAGTCTGTGCCCACGATGGCGTAGAGGCTCGCTGGTTAGCCCGCGAGCACACGGCGGGTGCGGCGCGCCCAGGCAAGGCTCGCGCGATGGACCGCGATGCCGTGCTCGAGTGCCAGCGCCGAGTGGACCGCGTCTCCCACGCCGGTAGCCGTGCCAGCCGTCACGGCAGCACTGAACCGTTCGAGGTCGCCAACCAGCGCGTCGAGCGCATCGGCGAGGCTGTCGAGGAACAGGAGCACTTCGTCCTTCGGCAGCAGCCCGGCCAGGAACACGAAGCGCATCAGGTGCAGGCCGAGATCCTGCGCGACGGTCTGCGGCTGTACCGGCTGCCGGACCCAGGCGACATGCGCCGCGATGCCCGCCGTCGTCGCGTGATAAAGACGCCGCTTGCGGCGGCCGGCCGCCACGGTGAGCCGCGAGCGGAGCAGGCCGTACTGCTCCAGGCGCTTAAGCGCGGGGTAAAGAGCGCCAGAACTCGGCTGGTAAGCCGACGCCGGGGTGGTGATCAGGAAGGCCTTGAGCGCGTACCCAGACGAGGGTTCATCGACGATCAGACCCAGCAGGACCTGCTCGAAGTCGGTGAGCGAGCGATCCGTCACGTGCACCTGCCAACGACTACCAGGCTTCTTCGCCAGCTTTTCATAATAGCTTCCCATGGTGCGTTTCGACTCATATGATATGTGACGGTATGGCTACGCGCCGGTCGCGGTGCCCCGCCGCGCGATAGCGCCGCGTCGCCACGAACCGGAGGTTCATCGTGCCAATTGCTGAATCGAATGATCCAGGGGCGGATGATGTGACCGCGCATGTCGCGGTCACCACACGGGCCCATGCGGCTGCCCCTGCCTCTGTCACGTCCATCTTGCCGGACTCGCAACCCGCGATCCGAGTCCGGGAACTGCGCCACAGCTACGGCGGCCGCGAAGCCCTGCGCGGGATCGACCTCGACGTGGCCCGCGGCGAGATCCTGGCGTTCCTCGGGCCTAACGGTGCCGGGAAAACCACCACGGTCGAGATCCTCGAGGGTTTCCGCAGACGCCGCGGCGGCGAGGTGTCCGTACTGGGCGAGGACCCGGAACGCGCGGGACCGGCGTGGCGCGCGCGGGTCGGCGTCGTGCTCCAGTCGTCCCAGCCGGAGCGGATGCTTACCGTGCGCGAATGCGTCTCGCTCTACGCGGGCTATTATCCGGCGCCGCTCGACGTCGACACGTGGTGGACCTGGTGGGCCTGACCGAGAAGGCGGGTCAGCGCTGCGAGAAGCTGTCCGGCGGACAGCAGCGCCGCCTCGACGTCGCGCTGGCGCTGGTGGGCGACCCCGAGCTGATCTTCCTCGACGAGCCGACCACGGGGTTCGACCCGTCGGCCAGGCACATGGCCTGGAACATGGTCCGCGACCTCCGCGGCCTGGGCAAGACCATCTTCCTGACCACCCACTTCATGGACGAAGCCGAGGCCCTGGCGGATCGTATTCTGATCCTCTCGGCCGGGCGCATCGTCGCGTCCGGCACCCCCGAGACGATCGGCGATCGTGCCTCGGCGGCCACGATCATCGCGTTCACCCTCCCCGAGGACCTCACGCACGACGACGTCCCATCCGTCGCGGGGACAGTGACGGCGAACGGGAACCGCCGGGTCGAGATCAGCACCAAGGATCCGATGCCGGCGCTGGGCGTGCTGTCTTCCTGGGCCGCGCAGCGCGGCTATCCGCTATCCGACATCTCGGTCCACCGATCGAGCCTGGAGGAGATCTACCTCCGGCTAACCGAGGAGGCCTCATGACCGCGCCGGCCATCGCCGTCCACCAGATCCGGTACGACCTGCGCGTGTTCCTGCGCGATCCCGCGGCCAGGGTGTTCACGTTCATCATGCCCGTGATGCTGCTGCTGGTCTACTGCTCGATCTTCGCGAACCAAAAGCTCGGCACCGGCGTTTCGGCGATCAGCTACCGGCAGTACTTCGTGCCGCGCATCGTCGCCCAGGGCATCACCGGAGCGGCGCTCACCAACCTCGTGTACATCGTGGTCACCAAGCGCGAGAACGGCGCGCTCAAGCGGCGCCGGGCCACCCCGGTACGCGCGTGGATGCTGATCACCAGCGAAGTCGCGACCGCGATCATCACCGCGGTGGCGATCGTCACGGCGCTGGTCCTGATCGCGGCGTTCGCCTACAAGGTGAAGCTGACCGGCCTGCAGGCTGCCGAGGTAGCCGGCGCGACCCTGCTCGGCACGGCGGCGATGTGCGCCCTCGGCTTCGCGGTGACGACCTTCATCCCGTCCACCGAGTCGGCCGGGCCGGGCGTCACGCTGGTGACGTTCATGCTGTACGCCATTTCCGGCGTGTACTTCCCCGAGACGCTGCTGCCCCACTGGGTCCGGGACATCGCCCAGGCGTTCCCGATCCGGCCGCTCGCGACGATCGTGCAGCACGCGTACGCTCCGGCCTCCGGCCATCCGAGCCAGCTCGCCTGGCAGTTCCTCGAACTCGCGGCCTGGGGTGTCGGCGGGATCGTGATCGCCGCTCGCCGTTTCTCCTGGGTGCCCCGTCACGAACTGGAGCGCTGACACGCCCTGAATTGGCCGGCGGCCCGCCTTCCGTGACCCGGAAGCCGGGCCGCCGGCCTTTGCGCCGGTGCGGCCCGCCCATATCCCGCCCATATGCAGTACCCGCAGGGAGTCTTTAAGCCGCTGACAAGCGCACCTCAACCTGCGGATGAGCAGATAAACGCTAGCGGGTGGCCTCCTGGCGGCCAGCCGCCGGGAGGTGGCACTGGTATGTCCGAGGCCGCGATTGAGACATCCGGCTTGAGCAAGACCTATCACGCACCACACGAAGACGTAGTGGCGGTGGACAAGCTCTACCTGCGGGTCGAACGCGGGGAGGTGTTCGGCCTGCTCGGCCCCAACGGCGCCGGGAAGACCACCACCGCGGGCATGCTCACCACCCGCATCAAGCCGACCGGCGGGGTGGCGATGGTCGCGGGCATAGACGTCGGCCGCTACCCGGTCGCCGTCAAAGAGCGCATCGGCGTGGTGACCCAGCACAACACCCTCGACCGCCAGCTCACCATCAGGGAGAACCTGGAATTCCGCGGCCGGTACACGGGCCTCAGCACCCGGAAGGCACGGGCCAGAGCCAACGAGCTGCTCGAGATATTCGGCCTGGGCGGCCGGGCCGCCGGCCGGGTGACCGGGCTCTCGGGTGGTCTCGCGCAGCGCGTGCTCATCGCCCGCGCGCTCGTGCACCGGCCGGACATCCTGTTCCTCGACGAGCCGACGTCCGGGCTCGATCCGCAGACCAGGGTCAGCCTGTGGGAGATCCTACGGACGATGCGCGCGGAGGGGCAGACGATCTTGCTCACCACGCACTACATGGAAGAGGCGGAGAGCCTCTGCGATCGCATCGGCATCATCGATCACGGCAACATGCTCGCCTGTGACACCGTGGACGGCCTCAAGGGCATGACTGGCACCGACACCGTGGTCACCATGCGGTTCAGCGGCGACGAGGAGGACATCTCCCGGATCCGCCGCGAATTCGAGGCGCCCGATGAGGTCGTCGCTCACTCCGGCGCGGTCCGGATCCGGACGCGGCACGCCGAGCAGACTCTTGCCCAGGTCATACCCGCCGCGGTCGATGCCGGGCTTTCGCTGTGCGACTTCGAACTGCGCCCGCCGAGCCTTGAGTCGGTATTCATCGCTTTGACTGGTAGGGAGTACCGCGAATGACAACCATCTCACCAGCGGTAGTGACGCCGGCTGCGCCGAGCGCGCCCGGCGCCATCCGTCCGCGGGCCTTGCTGCACACGACGGGCGCGCTGCTCGCCCGCGATTTCCGGGTGCTGGGCCGGGAACTACCGGCCTTCCTGGTGCGCGTAACGGTTCAGCCAGTGCTGTTCGTCTTCGTATTCGCCGTCGTCCTGCCCAAGCTCAGCGGCGGCCCCGGACTCGGCAGCTTGTTCGGCGCGACGACTACCACCAGCACGGGCGGCGCGTCGTCGTTCTCGACGATCCTCGTCCCGGGCATGGTCGCATCGGCCATCTTGTTCCAGGGTCTGACCGCGGTAACGGCGCCGCTGGTGCTCGAACTCTCGTACACGCGCGAGATAGAAGACCGTGTCCTCGCGCCGATCCCGGTCTGGGTACTGGCGGTGGAGAAGATCATCGCGGGGGCGATCCAGGCCATTTTCGCCGCGGCCATCGTGTTCCCCCTCGTCATGGTCATCCACGCGCGGGGGCAGGCGCCGACGATGGACTTCCGCCAGTGGCCGCTGCTGATCGTGGTCGTGCTGCTGGCCGCGCTGTTCTCGTCCGCGCTCGCCTTGCTGGTCGGGACCATCCTCGAGCCTCGACGGGTGAGCATCGTCATCAGCATCGTCATCGTGCCCATGACGCTGCTCGGGTGTGTCTACTACCCGTGGTCGGAACTCAGCTCGATGCGCTGGCTTCAGTTCGTCACGCTGTTCAACCCGCTCGTCTACATCAGCGAGGCTTTGCGTGCCACGCTGACACCAGGCACCCTGCATATGCCGGTATGGGTGCTGCTGATCGTGATAGGCGGCGGAGTCCTGCTGGTGACCGCCGCATCCGTGCAGACCTTCACCAGCCGGCTGGTGGACTGACGGCCGTGATGAAGTCTCCGCTCGCCACACATGCGTCATTTGTCGCGATCCCGGATTGCTTCGTCGGCCGCGACCGCGAACTCACCGAGATAGCACGGCTTCTCGCACGCTCCCGGCTGGTCACCCTGACCGGGCCGCCCGGCTCCGGAAAGACCCGCGTCGCCATGGAGTTCGCCACCCGCGGCGAAATGACCGACGCGGTGTGCATCGACGTCAGTGAGTCCGGGCCGGATGCGCTGACCTCGGCGGTGGCGGAGACCGTCAGCCTCGGCGGTCTGGAACTGCTCGTCCTCGACGGCTGCGACCGGGCCATCGACGCCTGCGTGCGGATCCTGCCACGGATCCTGCGCGACAACCCCGCGCTGCGCGTGCTGGTCACCAGCCGGGAAGCCCTGCGGATCGGCGGCGAAACCGTGTACCGGCTCGGCCCGCTGAGCACCGACGACGCCCTCCAGCTTTTCCTGGCCCGGGCCGGCGAGCGCAACCCCGGTGTCGCGCACGCGCCAGCCGAGCCGCTCGGGCTCATCTGCGCGCAGCTGGATGGGCTGCCACTCGCGGTCGAACTCGCCGCTGCCCGTGCTGGGGTCATGTCCGCGAGCGAACTCGCCGCGCGGCTCGCCGAGCGAATTGACGTACTCGCCGGGGGCGACCGTAGCGCGCCGGTACGCCAGCACAGCCTCGCCGCCGCCATCGAGTGGAGCTGCGAGATGCTGGGCGGCTCCGAACGCGACCTGCTGGCCAGGCTCGCCATCTTCGCGGGCCCGTTCTGCCTGGAGGACGTCGAGCAGGTCTGCACCGATCCCGGCCTCAGCCACTCCGCCGCTCTCGACGGCATCGCCACCCTCATCTCGAAATCGCTGCTGGAATGCGAGATCTCCGAGCACGGCACGCGGTACGCGCTGCTCGGGGCGATCCGGCGCTACGTGCGCTCCGCGGACGGCTCTGCTAGCGGGGCCGGCGGTGCCGGCGGGCGCTGGGATGACGCGCTGTGGCTACGGTACGTGCGGTGGTGCACCGACATCGCGGAACGCCGGAGCGAGTCCGGCGGCGCCGCCGGCCTGGCGGCGCGGCTTGACGAGATCGAGACCAGAGAGGACGACCTGCGGGCGGCGCTGACCTGGTGCGAGACCCACGGACGGATTGCCGAAGGGCGGCGCCTGGCCGTCGCGCTCGCCGGGTTCTGGCTGGTCCGCGGCCGCCTCGCCGAGGGCCGCGATCATCTCGCGGCATTGCTCGGCGATGCGGGCGATTCCGCGACGATCGCCAGGCTGCTGACCGAGTACGGCGCCTTGCTGTGCGCTCGCGGTGAATTCGACGCAGCGCGGGACGCGGGCCAGCGCGCGCTGGAGGCGGGCGAAAGGGGGGCCGACCCTGCTGGCGCGGCTGACGCTGCTGGCGCGGCCAACCCTGCTAGCGGAGCCGGCCACGCTGCCGCGGCCGGGGCGGCGCGGGCGCACCTCCTGCTCGCGCACATCGACATGGCCACCGGAAGGACGTCCGGCACCAGGATGCTCGACCGGCTCGCCACGGCGGTGGGTGACAGCGATTCGTGGTGGCCCGGCATCGCACTCGCCATGCTGGGATACGCGCGGTGGCACTCCGATCGGCTGGCCGCCGCGCGGCGCGCTTGCGCCGCGTACACGGCGGCCGCCGCGACCAACGATCCGGCCGGAATGGCAGCGGGCCTCATCGCGCTGGGCCGGGTATGCGCGGACCAGGGCGACCTGGAGAACGCCGCCCGGATGCTGCGCCAGGGCCTGGACCTGGCGCGGGAGCTGGGATACGTGGCCGGCATCGCGCAGGCACTCCATGGGCTCGGCCAGCTTGCCGGCAGCCGGGGAGAGCGGGCGCGGGCCAGGCAGTTGCTGGAAGAGTCGGTGGCCGCCGCCATGGCGGTGGATTCCCCGATGATCCTCGCGCCGTGCCTGAACGGGCTGGCGGCGGCGCTGCTTGACGACGGTGAGCCGGGCGAGGCGAGGAAACGCTTCCGTGACGTCCTCGCGCTTGGTGAGCCCGCCACGCCGCTGGAACTCGCGTCGGCGCTGCTCGGGCTCAGCCGGGCGGACCAGATCTGCGCGGCCTTGTCCCAGGCGGCATCGCTGGCCGAGGAGGCAGCGACCGTCGCCCAGCGCGCCGGCAGCCGGGCGCTGAGCGCACGCGCCATCCACGCGCTGGGGATCATCGCCCGCCGTCAAGGCAACTACGCGGCGGCACGGGCCATGCTGCGGGAGTCCCTGGAGATGCGTGCCGAGCTCGGCCTGATGCCCGAGGTCGCGGTCTGCCTGGAGGCGCTCGGCGGGCTGGCCGCGGAGGAGGGCCGGGCTGGGCTGGCCGGGCGGATCATGGGAGCCGCCTGCGGGCTCCGGCAGAAACTCGGCACCGTTCGCGGCGGCACCGAGCAGTGCGAGTACGAAGCCGACCTGCTCCTGCTCCGGTCAGCCGGCGCCGCGCAGGAAAACGCGCAGGAAAACGCGCAGGAAAACGCGCAGGAAAACGCGCAGGAGAACGAGCCAGAGTACGAGCGGGAGTACGAGCAGGCGTTCGCGCAGGGCCAGCAGGAGCCGCTGGGCGATGTCCTCGCCTGGCTGGCGCGGCAGTCCGGGCCCAGGCGGCGAGCAGCGGCCGGGTGGGCGGGGCTGACCCGATCCGAGGAGCAGGTGGCACGCCTGGCCGCGGCCGGGCTCACCAACCGGCAGATCGGCACCCGGTTGTTCATTTCCCCGCGCACGGTGCAGACCCACCTGTCGCATGTTTTCGCCAAGCTGGGTGTCACCTCCCGGCGAGAACTCTCCGACCAGGCGGCCGCCCGTTCCGAACACCTCAGCGCGGCGGCCGGCCTGGAACCGCTCCAGGCGATCGGCCTTCAGTTGGCGGTCGCCGACGCGGGCGGGGAAGGCCGGTTCGCGTAATGGCACAGGTTCTCATCATCAATCCGCCGAACTCGAGCAGCGTGATGGACACCGTGGCCTGCACGGTGACGCACCCGGACGAGCTCACCGACTGGGCGAACGTGCCCAGCCTGGGCGCGCTCACGCTGGCCTCGGCGCTGACGGACATCCCCGGCATCACCCCGGTGTACCTGGACGGGACCGTCGTTCCCTGGCATGAGCTGCTCGGATACATAGCTGAGAACGCCGCGGACATCTTCGCCGTCGGGGTCAGCGTGCTGACCGCCAGCTACGAGGCCGGCTTGCAGTTGCTCGAGCACGTCAAGCAGGTCCAGCCGCGGGCCTGGACGATCCTGGGCAACGACCACTTCACCGCGCTCGCCGAAACCTGCCTCACCCACCGTCGCGACTGTGTCGACTTCGGCTTCGCGGGCAACGAGGTCGTCGGCCCGTTCCGTGCTCTGATCGGCGATCTGTACCACGAACGGCTGGGCTCCCCCGAGGCTTACCCGGGCCTGGCGGCATGGGCCGCGGACCGCGTGGTGCTGACCCCGCAGCAGCCGGAGCCGGTATTCACCGGCCAGCGGTACGAGCTGATTGACGCGGTCTTCCCGCATTCGAAGTACTACGCGCGCAACTTCCGGGCCAGGGTCGGGCCGCGCATGCGGGAACTGATGGCGGCGGAAGTGAGCAGCGGCGTCCCGGTGGAATTCGCCCGGGGCTGCATCAAATTCAGCCGGGACGACGCGTGCACGTTCTGTTCCATCCAGTACGGCGGCATGTGGCGCAACAGTCTGGACAACCCCGACCACGCTTGGGATATGCTGCGCCGCGCCACCCAGGCAGGCTACGACTACCTCTCGGTGACGGCCGACGAACTCCCGCTTACCTTCGGCAGCCTGCTCCGGCAGATGGTCCAGAACCGGCCGGCTTGGTGGACCGCCGCCGAATCGGAGCGCCCGCTGCTGGCCGGGTACGCCAGGGCCGACGGCATCGCCAACCCCAGGCATGCGGCGATGCTGCGGGACCTGAACATCCGGTACATCATGGTGGGCCTCGACGCGGGGGCGCCGCTGTCGCTCGCGGCGCTGAACAAGCCGCTCGCCCCCGCGACGGACACCGACCCCCGCCGCCGGGCGGAGCAGATGTTCCAGCACAACCTCGACGCGCTGCGCGCCGCCAGGGACGAGGGGCTGTTCCTGAAGGCCGGCTTCGTCGTCGGCCATCTGGGCATGACGCCTGAGCTGCTCAAGCTCAACACCGAGGCGATGTGCGCGCTGCTCGACAACGGGAAGGGCGCGATCGCGTCCGTGGACATCGAGGTCCTGTCCCCTGAACCGGGTTCGCGCGACTACCGGTACCTCACCAGCCCCGCGCTCGCCGCCGCCGCCGCCCAGCGGCTGGGGCTCCCCATCGCGGATGACGACGTCCGGAGCAGGGTGGCACGCGACCACGCGCACCTCGACGTGATCGACCGCGAGCAAGCGATGAGTGACTACGCCCTCGCACTCATGCCCGGACTGACGCTGGAGGACCTGGCCGAGGCGCGCGCCACCGTGCGGGCCCACGCCAGGGAGGCCGGCATCCTGGTCGGCGAATAGGAGGACTACACATGCGGCCAACCGACCTAAGCCACACGGGAATGGGCATACGCACACCGCGTAGACGGACCCATCCCGATATCGGCGCATATGCGCCACTTTGGCGGATGTGCGCGTCATATGGCTCAGCCACGATGGAATTGGCAACTGCTAAGGCCAGGGGGCCGCGGGGCTGGCTTCCCCCGCGGGGATGGCTTCCCCCGTCTGAAAGGAGGGCCCCGTGTATTACACTTCACTGCTGGTAAGCGTGACAGAATCCTGCACCGTCGGATGCAGTCACTGCGGTTATCTCGGCTCCACGCGCAGCAAAGAGGCAACCGAGGACCAGATCGCGGACTGGGTGACGCAGTCGCTCGATTACGGCATACCGTACATCATCTTCACTGGCGGCGAGCCATTCCAGCGTTTCAAGTTGCTGAAGGCGGGTGTGCGCGCAGCGCACGAGCACGAGTCCCACCCTGGGATCTCGTCCTTCACGAGCAGCTTCTGGGGGAAGAGTCCCGAGGTCGTCGACCAGATTCTCGATCAACTTCCCGGAATGACGCATCTGTACCTGAGCACTGACGCGTTCCATCAGGAAAAGATCCCGTCAGCATATGTCATGAACGTCATCGACGGGGCCTTCCGCCACGACATCAACTCTATAACGCTGGCCGTCACCATAGCGGAAGACGCGGAAGAGGAGCAGTTCCGCACCCTGTACCAGGGGTACGGCGACCGGCTGAATTTCCACATCGACCGGGTGATACCGAGCCAGTTCACCAAATCCCCGCATCCGCAGCAGCAGCTGAAGCCCATCGCGGCGAATTTCAGCGCTGATTGCTTCCTGAAGACGCCGATAATAAACCCGGACGGCGATCTCGCTGCCTGTCATATCGCCAAGGTGGGCGCGCACCAGTCGCTCGACGACGAGGTCTACTTCCTCGGCAATCTTCACGGGGAATCGTTCAGCGACATCATGAAGCGAGCCGAGAAGAATTACGAGTACCAGTTCCTGCGCGCCTTCGGCCCGCAGGGCGTGGCCCGGCTCGTCCAGCAATCGGAAAGCCTCCGCGCCCATTTCGGCGACCGCACCTTTACCCGCGGCTGCGATCTGTGCTGCCGGGTCCTGCTGAACAAGAAGGGCAAGGCGGCGCTGCGGGAGTGGACCGACGACTCGTACAACCGCGAGCTCATCGACTCGGTGCTGGTTACCCGCCTCGGCGAGGATAAGTAGGGCAGGCGCATGGACAAGCCCTTCATCGGCCTGCTGCCGGCCGCGGGCCGCGCCAGGCGACTCGCGCCGCTTCGTTATCCCAAGGAACTGCTGCCGATCAGTTACGAGCAGGACGGCACGGGCGGAATGCGGGCGCGAGCGGTCGCGGAGTACGCCATCGAGGCGATCCGGCTCGCCGAGGTCGTCCGCGTACTGGTTGTGGTGGCGCCGTGGAAGATGGACATCGTCAGCTATATCGGCGACGGGCGCCAGTTCGGCGTCGACGTCGGCTATCTCTACCAGCAGGACGCCCGCGGACTGCCGCCCGCGCTCGACCTGGCGAGTCCATGGTGCCACGGCGGCCATACGGTGTTCGCACTGCCTGACACGATCTTCGAGCCGCGGGACGCGCTGCGCACCCTCCGCGCGCTCTACCTTGACGAGCGCGCCGACCTGGCCCTCGCCGTATTCCCGACCCCGGAGCCGCACCGGCTGGGCCCGGTCGTGCTCGACGGGCGGCGGGTCGTCCGGGTGCTCGACAAGCCGGCGGTGCCGCCGGCCGCGAACACCTGGGCCGCGGGAATCTGGAACGACGACTTCACCGCCCTCCTGCACGACAGCAACAGCGCCAGCGGGGCCAGCGGGGCCAGCGAAACCGGCGGCGTCGGGCGGGAGCCGGTGCTAGGCGATGTCTTCGAGCGGGCCATCCACGAAGGGATGCGGGTAGTGGGGCTGGAGTTCCGCGATGGCTCGTTCACCGACATCGGCACCCCAGACGGCATGCTGCGCTGCCTGGCCGGCACCAGGCCGCCTGCTCTGGCTGGACAAGGAGGCCGACGATGAGACTGCTGTTCTCGGCGGTATGTCCTACCGGGTTCGGTGAGACGCTCATCGGCGTCGCCCTAGCCGACCAGTTGCGCCGGCTGGGGGTGACCAGCCACTTCATCATCGAGCCGCACGCACTGAAGTTGCTGGCGCGGTCCACGAAGGACCCGGGCCATGAGTACACGGTCCTCGAACCGCAGATGGGCTCGCTGGCCAAGCTGCTCGTGGACGACGCCATCGCCACGTTCCGCCCGGACGCGATCGTGCTCGCGGACTACCTGACGCATTGCCGGACGTTCACCCGCACGTACCACCTCGATCCGTGGTTCATCGAGTCCCACGGCGTGCCGGTGATCCCCATCGACATCTGGGAGCTGGAGAAGACCGGCTACCGCATCGACCTCGCCACCGACGACGTCGCCGAGGTCAACGAGCATTTCCGTGACCTGCCCGCGCACCTGCGGCCGGTGCCGCTGGCCCACCTGGAGCCGGACGGCACCTGCCGGGCGCGGCCGTTCCGCGTATGGGATCGCGACGACCGGGTCAGCGCGCGGACCCGCAATCATCTGCGCACCACGCTCGGCCTGGGAAAGCAGGACAAGCTCGTCATGCTGGCCACCGCCGCCTGGCAGCTGGGCAAGGGCATACTGCACCGCCAGCAGGTGCTCCCGGTGCGGGACGGCATGCCGCGGATGCTGGCGCACTACCTGGGGCAGCTGCCACCGCAGACGCACTTCCTGCTGGCCGGGGAAGCACCGGATGTGCTGGCCGAACTGCCCGGTGACCGCATCCACCGGCTGCCCCCGTGCCTGCCAGAACGATTCGGCAACCTGCTCGGCGCGGCGGACGCGATCCTGTCCATGAACATCTCGGCCACCACGGTGACGCGGGCGGTGATGGCCGGCGTGCCCGCCATGGTGCTGGGCAACCGGTTCGACATCGGTGACCAGGAGGACGCCGAGAAGGCCGAGGCAGAGCTCGGCGGGTTCTCGCCCGTGGTACGCGAGAACCTGCCCGGCGCCATGCCGCTGTACCCGTTCCGGCTCTGGCCGCTCAGCTACTACAACTTCCTCACCCCGCTGCTGACGGACAACCCCTTCACCGGAGCGATCACGCAGGCCGAGATCCTCGACGAGCAGGCCGTGACCGGCGGCTTGACCCGGCTCCTCTACGACCAGCCGACCAGGTCCGAAGCGCTCGCCAGGCAGTCCGCGTACGCGGACCGGGTCCGCGCGCTGCCGGATACACCAGCCGTATTCAGCCAGACCCTCCAGCACATCGGCATTGGAAGTGACCTGACGTGAAACAACTCAGCTTGCACATCACGGACCTCTGCAACGAGAAATGCGGCTTCTGCGTCGTGGGATCGCCCTTGGCCAAGTCCGACAGCGTCCTGTACGGAGACCTGGTCCGGTTCCTGGTGGAGAACGCCGACGAGGGATTCGAGAGCGTCAACCTGCACGGCGGCGAGCCGACGATCCACCCGCGGCTGTTCGAGTTGCTCAACTTGATCAAGATGCTCGAATACCCGCAGACGCACATCCAGACGAACGCGCGGCGGCTGAAGAACCTGGAGTTCACCCAGAAGCTGGCCGACCACGGTGTCACGCTGTGCATCGTCTCCATGCACGGCGCGACCGCGTCCATCCAGGACTGCCTCACCCAGACGCCGGGCGGTTTCAAGGAGACCATCGAGGGAATCCGCAATGCGCGGAAGGCCGGCATGGCGGTCAGCACCAACACGGTGCTCACCCGGATGAACATGGGACAGCTCGAGAACCTCTGCCGCCTGTGCCTGGACATGGGCGTCGAGCGCATCAACATCTCGAACCTGCACCCGGTCGGCAGCGGCTACTACGCGCTGGACATGCAGGCGCCGACCGTCGCGGAGACCAAGCAGCACCTGCTCCCCGTGCTCGATCTGGTCACCAAGTACCCGGTCAAGATCACGCTCGAGGGCTTCCCGCTGTGCCTGGTCCATCCGTACGAGCACCTGGCCATCGAGGACGGCACCCGGTTCATCCGGATGATGTACCGGGGCGGCGTCTCCGACAGCTACGACGACTACATGGCCGAGGTGCACCGCGAGTACGGCCCGCCGTGCGAGGGCTGCGCGCTGCGGCCGGCCTGCACCGGCGTCTACCACGAATACGCCGAACGACGCGGCTGGGACGGCTTCGGGCTCGAGACGCCCGAAACCGCCGCAATGGTCAGGTAAACGACTCCTCCACGGGCAGGACGGCATGAAGACAGACGGGATCTTCATCAACTCGCTGGGCACCTACCTGCCGGAACTGGTGCCCGCCGAGGCGCCCGAGGACGGTGGCATGACCGGCGCCGCGGTAGCGGGCGACACGCCGGCGGTGACCATGGCACTCGATGCCACCCGCCAGGCACTGAGCCGGTGGGGGCAGAGCACCGACCTGCTCGCCCTGCTGCTGTTCGTGGAGGTGAACCATCCGGGTCCCGACTCCTGGCCGCCGCATGCCTTCCTGCAGCGGCACGCGGTCGGCGGGCATGTCCTCGCCGCGGGCATCCGCCAGGGCTGCAACGGCCTTTTCGGTGCGCTGGAGCTGGCGGCCGGGCATCTCCAGGTGCTGCCGGCCGGGAAGGCCGCGGTGATCACGACCGCGGACAACGTGGAGTCCTCGCTGCTCGACAGGTGGACCGCACTCGACGGCTACTGCATGGGCGACGGCGCCACCGCGCTGGTGCTGAGCCGGACACCCGGCTTCGCCCGGCTCTGCTCGGTCACCTCGACCACCGTCGCCGATCTGGAGGGACTGCACCGCGGGGACGAGCCGCTGCACCCTTCCAACGTCATAACGGGCCAGCCGACCGACTTCCAGCGCCGCGGCGACGAGTTCATCCTCAAGGGCGGCTTCACGACGGACCTGGCCATCCGGATGGTGAAAACCGTGGTCGACGTGGCCACGCGCGCGATGGACGAGGCCGGCATCGGTACCGCCGATGTGACCAAGCTGGTCCTGTTCAACGGGCCATGGCACGAAATCGAGGTCTACCTCGACTCACTCGGCCTGCCTGCCGAGCGGACAACCTGGGAGTGGGGCCGCGGGATCGGCCACTCCCCCAGCGACCACGTGCTCGCGATCGACCACCTGCTCAGCCACGGCGAACTGGCCCCCGGCGATCATCTCCTCGTCTGCGGCACCGGCCCGGGCCTGAACCTCGCCGCCGCGGTCATCGAGATCCTGGAGGCACCGGCGTGGGTCTGACCGCAGCGCTTGATCCGCCTGGGCCTCCGGCCGCGGCGCCGATCGCCATCGTCGGCATGGCGTGCCGCTTCCCCGGTGGCATCTCGACACCGGCGGCGCTCTGGGATTTCCTGATCGAAGGCCGGGATGCCATCGACGAGATCCCTGCCGAGCGATGGGCGGCGTACCGGCCTTCCCGCGACACGACCAGGCGCGGCGGTTTCCTGACCGACGTGGCCGGATTCGACGCGGAATTCTTCCAGATCACCCCCCGTGAAGCGGAACTCGTCGACCCGCAGCAGCGCCTGGTGCTCGAAGCCACCTGGGAGGCGCTCGAGCACGCGGGGATACCGCCGCACACCCTGGCCGGCACCGACGGCGGCGTGTTCATGGGAGTAGGATCCGACGACTACGGCCGGCGGCTGCTGGAAGACCTGCCTCAGATCGAGGCGTGGACCGGCATCGGCGCTTCCTGCTGCGCCGTCGCGAACCGGGTCTCCTACCTGCTGGACCTCAACGGCCCCAGCTTCACCACGGACGCGGCCTGCGCGTCCTCGCTGGTCGCCATCCACCTGGCGTGCACGGCGCTGCGCGCGGGCGAGACTTCCGTGGCGATCGCCGGCGGCGTCAACGTCATCGCCGCGCCCGGCCTCACCATGGTCCTCGACGCCGCTGGCGCCATCTCGCCCGAGGGCCGGTCGATGCCTTTCGACGCGACGGCCAACGGTTACGTGCGCGGTGAGGGGGCCGGCGTCGTCGTCCTCAAACGGCTGGCGGACGCGCGGCGCGACGGCGATCGCGTCCTAGCCACGATCAGGGGAAGCGCCGTCAGCCACGACGGCCGCACCAACGGCATCATGGCGCCGAACGGCGACGCCCAGGCGCACGTGGCCCGGCTGGCGCTGCGCCAGGCCGACCTCGACGGGCGCTCGGTCGGCTACGTGGAGGCGCACGGGACCGGCACCCGTCTCGGCGACCCCATCGAGGCCGCCGCGCTGAGCTCGGTCTACGGTGCGCACCGCCCAGCTGGCGAACCTTGCCTGATCGGCTCCGTGAAGTCGAACATCGGGCACCTGGAGGCAGGGGCCGGCGTGGCCGGCCTGATCAAGGCCGTCCTGGTCCTCCAGCATCAGGAGATCCCGCCGCAGGCGGGGTTCGGCACCCCCAATCCGGCCGTGCCCTGGGACGAGTCGGGCCTCCGGGTGACCCAGCGCCGCACCCCGTGGCCGGACAACGGCCAGCCCCGGCGGGCCGGGGTGTCCAGCTTCGGCTATGGCGGCACGGTCAGCCACGTCGTGCTCGAGGAAGCGCCCGCTGCCGTAACGACGGCGGCGGCAGAACCATCCGGCCCCGCGATCTACCCCCTGTCCGGCGCGACGCACGACCAGGTGCGCGCCCAGGCCGGCCAGCTCGCGAACCTGCTCGCGGCCGACCGGAGCACGCCGCGGCTGAGCGACGTGCGGCACACGCTCTGGCAGCGGCGGACGCACCTGCCGGCCCGGGCCGCCATCCTCGCCGAGGACCGCGCCGCGCTCCGCTACGAACTGCGCAAGCTCGAAGCGGATCAGCCCGCCGCCGCGACCGTCACCGGGACGGCGCATGACGAGCAACACGCGGTCTGGGTGTTCTCCGGACACGGCTCGCAGTGGACCGGAATGGGCCGGGAACTGCTGGCCGGCGAGCCTACATTCGCCGCCGTCCTTGACGTAATCGACCCGGTCTTCGCCGCGGAGTCCGGGATCTCGGCCCGGCAACTGCTGCTCGAGGACGAACTCACCGACGTGGACCGGATCCAGTCGGCAATCTTCGTCATGCACGTCGGACTCGCCGCGGTGTGGCGGGACCTGGGACTGCGCCCGGCGGCCGTCATCGGTCACTCCGTCGGCGAGATCGCCGCGGCGGTGACCGCGGGCGTCTTCAGCCTGGCGGACGGCGCCCGGTTGATCTGCCGCCGGTCCAAGCTGCTGCGCAGGGTCGCCGGCGCGGGCGCGATGGCGATGGTTCAGCTCCCGTTCGACAAGGTCACGGACCTGCTTGGGGCGCACGGTGCCGCCGCGGCGGCGGTGGAGTCGTCGCCAGGCTCCACCGTCGTCTCGGGCAGCCCGGCGGCGGTCATGGCCTTCCAGGAGCGCTGCGCGCAGGACGGCATCGTGGTCCGGCCGGTGGCGTCCGACGTCGCGTTCCACTCGTCGCAGATGGAGCCGCTGCTCGCCGACCTGGCAGCGGCGGCGCACGACCTCACCCCGGCGGATCCGGATGTGCCGCTGTACACGACCGCCCTGCCTGACCCGCGAGAAGAACCGGTACGCGACGGGGGGTACTGGGCCGCCAATCTGCGCAACCCGGTGCGCCTGGCCACCGCCGTCACCGCGGCCGCGGCGGACGGCCACCGCATCTTCCTCGAGCTGTCGCCCCACCCCGTGGTCGTCCACTCGATCAGCGAGACGCTGGCTGAAGGGCAGGAAAACACGTTCGCCACCGGATCGCTGCGCCGCGGCCAGCCGGAGCGCGCGACGCTGCGGCTCAGCCTCGGCGCCCTGTACTGTCACGGCTGCGAGGTCGACACGGCCCGGCTTGGCGCGGGCGGATCGCTGGTCACGCTGCCGCCAATGGCGTGGCGTCATCACCGGCACTGGAAAGATCAGGACGAGTCTCAGAACGACTGGGGTGCTCGTTTCCACGACGTTGCTTCGGCCGCTTTGCTTGGCGCGGAGGTGGCTCTCGCCGACGCGACGGCACCGCGGATCTGGCGGACTCGCCTGGACTACGACAGCCGGCCGTACCCGGGCACGCACGAGGTCCTCGGCACGGAGATCGTGCCGGCCGCCGTGCTGCTGAACACGTTCTTCGCCGCGGCCGGCCGGCGCCGGCTGGCCGGCGTACGGTTCCTCGCCGCGCTGCCCGCCACGGATCCGCGGGAGATTCAGGTGCTCGACCGGGACGGCGCGATCACGCTGGCCGCGCGGGCCGCCGAAGCTTCCTGGCAGATCCACGCCACGGCGACGCGCGACGACACGGCGCGGCCGGCTCCCCCCTTTGACGTGTCCGGGTGCACGCGCCGGCTGGACCCGGACAGCGCTGCGCACCGGCTGCGCGCCCTCGGCATCGCCGGCGTCGGCCTGCCCTGGACGGTGGCGGAGCTGGCCGCCGGTGATGGCGAGCTGACCGCCCGGATATTGCTCGACGACGACGGCGCCGGTGACGACGTCGCGTGGGCGCGCCTGGTCGACGCGCTGGCCTCCCTGGTTCCGCTGCTCACCGACGAGCATGCCGGACTGCGCCTCCTGTCCGGCATCCGGCGGATCGCGCTGGACGGCGCGCCGCCCGCCGAGGCGGTCGTCCAGTTGCGCGATCACGGTGAGGAGGCTGGCGTCGACGTCGTGGTTGCTGACCCCGGCGGCACGGTTCGCGGGTTCGTCGCGGGCCTGCGGATGCTGCCGGTCGACGGCACCGTCGCCAATGGTGCCGACGGTGCCGTCGACCCGGCCCGCCTCGTGCACCAGGTCGAGTGGCGGCGCCTCGCCGGCCCCGAGGCCAGCCGCGAGCTGCGGTCGCTGATCCTGGTCGGTCCTGACTCCGCGCTCCGGCGCGCGCTGGTCCGCCAGGCGGACGCCGACGGCATCCGCTGTCAGTCCGTCCTCGCGCCCGACGCCGGCCTGCGGGACGCCGGCCTGGACGACCGCGACGCGGTCCTGGTGCTCGGCCCCGAGGCCGATCTTGACTCCGCGGCCGCGGTTGACCCGGCCGGGGCCGCGGACCCCGCCGTCGTGGCGCACGCGGCGGCCGTGCTCGACGACCCCGCGCTGCTCGACGACATAGCCACGCTCGACGCCATGTTCGGCGTAACAACGACGGCCGCCGTCGCGGACGCGGCTGAGCGCGCGACGTGGCGGCTCGCGCGTACGGTCCAGCTGCTCGCCGGACTTACGCGGGCGCCGGTGCTGTGGTGCGTGACGGAGGGCGTGCGCGAAGGTGCCTCGCCCGCGTGCCTGCCGCAGGCGCCGCTGTGGGGCCTCGGACGAATCGTCGCGGGCGAGCACCCGGATCTGTGGGGCGGGATCGTCGACTGCGATCCCGCCGATCCGGCGGCCGCGGCCGCCGCCGTGCTCGCCGAGCTCCGGGCGGGCAGGGAACCCGACGTGCTCGCGCCGCGCGGCCAGGTCACCGAGGCCGCCCGGCTGCTACCCGTCACCGCGGGACCGGCCAAGGACGCCGTGCGGTGCCGGCCGGACGCCACCTACCTGATCACCGGCGGGCTCGGCGTGCTCGGCCTCGAGGTGGCTCGATGGCTGGCCAGCCGGGGGGCCCGCCGGCTCGTACTGCTCTCCAGGACCCCCATGCCCCCGCGCAGCCAGTGGGCCGGCGGTGATCACCGGGTGGAGCTGATCCGGGAGCTGGAGACGCTCGGCGTCACCGTGCGGACCGTCGCCGCCGACATCACCGACGCGACCGCGGTCACGGCCGCGCTCAGCGACGACGCTCTCGGCCTGCCGCCGATCCGCGGCGTGGTGCACGCGGCCGGCGTGCTCGACAGCCGCCTGCTGGACGGCCTGGACCGGGACTCGCTGCACCGGGTCATGGCGCCGAAGGTCGCGGGCGCCCTCGTCCTTGACCAGCTCTTCCCGCCGGGCAGCCTGGACTTCTTCGTGCTGTTCTCCTCGTTCGGCCAGTTCCTCGGGCTGGCCGGGCAGTCCAGCTACGCGCCAGCCAACAGTTTCCTCGACAGTTTCGCCCGGCTCCGCGGCCGATCCGCGGCGGACACGCTGAGCCTGTCCTGGACGTCCTGGCGGGACCTCGGCATGGGGGCGAACGAGGTGGTCGCCAGCGAACTGCGCGAGCGCGGCATCGGCGACATCAGCGCCCGCGAGGCCTTCGGCGCCTGGGAGCAAGCCTCCCGGCACGACCTCCGGCACGTGTGCGTGTTCCCCACGCTGGATCGCGATCAGCAGAGCGACCCCGCCCCGGTGCTCCGGGAGCTGGAGTTCGGCAAGGTCACGACCGAGCTGGGTGCGGACACGTCAGCAGATCAGATGCTGACCGGACTAACGGGCGAAGAACTGCATGTCGTTCTGAGAAAAGAGGTTTCCCGCATTATCGGGGCGGAACTGCGCCTGGCCGCGGACGACCTGGACGTGCGTGCTCCGCTGACCGCGCTCGGCCTCGACTCGGTCATGACCGTGGCCATCCGGCGCGCGCTGGAGAAGCGGTTCCGGATGCCGCTGCCCGCCACCTTGCTGTGGAACCGCCCGACCGTCACCTCGATCGCGGACTACCTGGCCGAGCGGCTGACCTGATGCGTTACGAAAGCCTGTTCATCGCCGGCCTCGGCGCATATCTGCCCAAGACGGTTCCCGTCGAGGACGCGATCGCGCAGGGCAGGTACGACCGCGAGGATCAGGACAGCAGCGGCCTGACTTCGATCGCCGTCGCCGGGCCGGACGACTCGCAACCGGGCATGGCCGCCGCGGCCGGGCGCGTCGCCCTGGCGCGCTCCGGCTACCACGGCACGGACGTCAGCCTGCTGCTGCACGCGGTCACCGCCTATAACGGCCTGGACGGCTGGAATGCCGGCTGTTACCTCCAGCAGGAGGTGCTGGGCGGCAGCGGGCTGTCGTTCGAGATCAGGCAGCTGTCCAACGGCGCCGTCGCCAGCATCGAGCTGGCCGCCGCCTACCTGGCCGCCAGCCCGGGGAGCAACGCCGCGGCCGAAGGCACAGGCCAATGCAACGCCGCGATGATCACCGCCGCCGACAAGTTCGCCGAGCCCGCCTGGGACCGGTGGCGTACCAGCTGGGGCCTGGTGTACGCCGACGGCGCGAGCGCGGCGGTGATCTCGCGGAAGAGCGGGTTCGCGCGGGTCCTGTCGGCCGTCACGGTCACCGATCCGGGGCTGGAAGGACTGCACCGCGGTTCGCTGCCGTTCGGTTCGTGCCCTGACGCCGGCGACTACCCGATCGACTTCCGGGCGCGCGCGCTCGATTTCAGCCAGGCCGTCGATATCGCCGCCGCCACCGGCCGGATCTCGGCCGGGCTGCGGACGGCGGTGGTGACCGCGGCCACCGAGGCCGGCCTGAAAGTGGACGAGGCGGACCACTACATCGTGCCGAGCTTCGGCCGTGAGCTCCTCCGCCAGCAGTGCCTCGACGTGCTGGGCATCGGCATCGAGCGCTCCACCTGGAGCTGGGGTGCGGCGATCGGGCACATGGGCGCCGCCGATCAGTTCGCCTCGCTCACGTACCTGAGCGAGGCCGGCCGCCTGAACCCCGGCGATCGCGCGCTGATCATCGGGATCGGCGGCGGGTTCAACTGGACCTGCGTCGTACTGGACATCGTCGACCACCCGGCCTGGGCCTACTAGATGAGCTGGCACCGCCGTCAATCGGCCCCGCAACCGTGTCAATTGCGCAATCGAGCCCACTAGACCGTGTCAAAACGCGCTTATTCGCTTAAC
>Ga0207664_10000247_pt1 | contig 40518 bp, 35 predicted proteins | sample LARL83metaG_FD_184349 | JGI IMG/M metagenome (GOLD analysis project Ga0207664, IMG submission 184349) | Corn, switchgrass and miscanthus rhizosphere microbial communities from Kellogg Biological Station, Michigan, USA - LAR L8-3 metaG... | ecosystem: Host-associated > Plants > Roots >...
ACGGTCTAGTGGGCTCATTTGCGCAATTGACACGCTGAGGGCGGGCGGCGGGCGCTGAGGGCGGGTTAGCCGCGGATCGCGCCGACCAGGCCGCCGACGAGCTTGCGCTGGGCGAAGATGAAGATGGCCAGTGCGGGGATCATCGACAGGGCGGTGTAGGCGAAGACCTTCGCGGTGTCCGTGCTGTACTGCGACTGGAACATGGCCACGGACAGCGGCAGCGTGTAGTGCTGCGGGGTAGTCAGCACGATCAGCGGCAGCAGGTAGGTGTTCCAGCTGGTGACGAACGCCAGGATGCCCACGGTGATCAGCGCGGGCCGGGACAGCGGGAACAGGATCCGCAGGAAGAACCGGATCCGGGTGGCGCCGTCCACGGTCGCCGCGTCCTGGAGTTCGCCGGGGACGGCGCGCATGAACGGGCGCAGGATGAAGATCGTGACCGGCAGCGAGAACGCCGCTTCCGGTAGCGCCACGCCGAGCAAGTTGTCGTTGAGCCCCATCTTCTGCAGCAGCAGGAAAAGCGGCAGGGCCGCGGTGTTGAGCGGGAACAGCAGCCCGGCGGTGAACAGCAGGAACAGCCCCTCGCGGCCGCGGAAGGTATACCGCGACAGCGCGAAGGCCGCCATCGAGCCGAGCGCCACCGCCAGCCCGGTCGAGACTGCCGCGATTATCGCGCTGTTCTGCACCGCCCGCCAGAACACCCCGGAAGAGAGGATCGAGGAATAGTTGGTCCACACCCAGGGATGCGGCAGCCCGTTCGGGCTGGTGCCGAGCTGGCCGGTGGTACGGAAGCCGCTCAGGATCAGGTAGAGCATCGGCACAAGCGTGATCGCCAGCACGATCAGGATGACCAGGTAAGTGGCGGGCATGGTCAGCCACCTGCGGCGGTTGCGCGCCGGGTCCGCCGGGCGCGGGCGCCTGCCCGGGACAGCGTCGGTTACTGCCGACATCGGATCACCCCACCGCCCTGGTCACGGCGCCGGAGGTGTCCCGGCGCAGCGCGTATCGCTGGTATGCGAGCGCGAACAGGAAGGAGATGATGAACAAGATGACGGAGACCGTCGCACCGTACCCGAACTGCGTGCGCTCGACGCCGTTGAAATACAGGTAGGTGAGCATCGTCTGCGACGCGTTCGCGGGTCCGCCCAGGGTCATGATCCAGACGATGTCGAAGAGCTGGAGCGAGCCGATGACGGCCAGGAAGATCCAGACCCTGATCGTGGGGCCGAGCAGCGGCAGCGTGATCCGCCTGGTTACCTGCCACGGCGTGGCGCCGTCGATGGCCGCCGCCTCGCGCAGCTCGGGCGGAATTCCCTGGAGGCCGGCCAGCAGCAGGACGATCCCGAAGCCGATGAACTTCCAGGTGATCACGAAGAACAGCGAGTAGAGCACCAGGGACGTACTGGCCAGCCAGAAGTGGACCAGCCCGCCGAGGCCGGCCGACTTGAGCAGCGCGTCGACCGGCCCGCCGTGCGCCAGCAGCATCAGCCACATCACCGCGGCCGTGGCCTCGGACAGCACATACGGCGTGAACACCGCCAGCCGCAGGAACGACCGGCCGCGCATCCGGCGGTTCAGCAGTATGGCCAGCCCGATGCTGATGGGGAGCTGGATGACCACCGACAACACGGCAATGATCACGTTGTGCAGCAGCGCCTGGTGGAAGACAGAACCGGTCAGGACGTCCCCGTAGTTCCGCAGGCCGATGAAATCGGCCAGCGGCCCGAAACCGTCCCAGTTGTACAGGCTGTACCAGACGGCGAAGAGCATCGGGACGATGACGAACCCGATGAACAGGGCCAGCGGCGGGACGAGCAGCACGGTGAGCTCGATCCGCTTACGCCAGCTGGCACGCTGACGAGGCGCACGCTCAGCGACCCCGCCGGACGCGATGTCCGGCGGGGCCACTACGCCGGCACTGCGGGCCATCAGTGGCCCGAGGTGGGGCTCACGGAGTTGATGATGGCCGAGTTGTTGCCTTTGCCCGCGAAGAAGTTGGCTATCGCGGCGTCAAGCGCCAGGCCGGGGTTGGTCGGCAGGGCCTGGTCGAAGTACGAGGCGACATAGGCGGCGCTGTCGTGCGCTTGCGCGGCCGCCTTCACCGCCGGGTTGGTGATCGCCGATTCCGCGGCCGGGTTCGCCGGCAGGCCGATATCCGCCTTCGTCACCAGCTGCTCCTGGACCGGGGTGCTGTCGATGTACTGAAGGAACTCGGCGCAGGCCGGCTCAGCCGCTCCCGTCGTGCAGGACCAGCCGTCGCCGCCGCCGAGCACCGCGGACGCGGGGCCCTGGCCGCCGGGAATGGCCGGGAACGCGAACCAGCCGAGCATGGAGTCGACGTTCTTGTTGGTGGTGTCACCAATTGCCTCACCAGGCTCCCAGTCACCCTGCAGCTCCATGGCGACCTTACCGTTCGCCAGCATGCCCGCGGAGCTGGCCGGGCTGCTCTGCGCCGCGACGCCGTTGAATCCCGGCTCGAACGGGCTCGTCGCCATGAACGAGGTGAGGTCCGTGGTCGCCTTGGAGAAGCACGACGCGCTCAGGTTCATCGACGCCATGGCCTGGGTGACGGTGGACTGGGGGCATTCCCTGACCGCGAAGTACTCCCACCAGAACGCGTCCGGCCACTGAGCCTGGCCGCCGAGCCCCATCGGGGTGATCCCGTGGGCCTTGAGCTTGGCGTCGTCGGATTCGAGCTCGGGAATGGTGGTCGGCGCCGTGGTGATGCCCGCCTTGGCGAACAGGTCCTTGCGGTACCAGAAACCCACCAGGTGCTGGTCGTACGGCACGCCGTACTGCTGCCCGTTGACCTGCCAGCCCGCGGCCGCCCGGCCGAGCGATCCGATCCAGCTCGACACGCTCTGGGTGAGGTTCGTCAGCTTGCCGGTCTTGAGCTGCGTGGCCTCGTCGCCACCACCCCACTGCTGGTATATATCCGGCGGGGTGTTCGACCGCAACGCGATGTTCATATTGCTCTTGAAGAATTCGTTCTGGTGCGGGACGTTCTGGATGGTCACGTTCGGGTGCGCGGCCTGGAACGCGGCGATCGTGCTCTGCCAGACGCCCAGGAGCGGCTGGGAGGTTGCGTTGTTCCACCAGCTGAGTGTCACCTTGGCGGAGCTGCTGCTGCTGGCTGTGCTGCCGCTGCCCGCGTTGTTGGTACTGCTGCTGCTGCCACCGCTGCTGCAGGCGGCGACTGCGAGACTCATCGTCGCCGCCACCGAGATGGCGGCAACCTTCGGGTTGATCCGCATGTGTAGGTCATCTCCTGAGAACGTCGGCCGCGGGGCCGAGGTGAGGGCGGCTGCCGCCGACCGTGCTTCGAAAAGTTTTGGCAATATTTCGGAGTGTGTGGCAATCGTAAGATTCACCACGAGTTCGGTCAAGCACCTGTGTCCGCACTGTTACCCATGCAACTAGCATGGTGGACACCGGATTCTCGGTGCGATAGGTTACGATTCCGATATCGAAATTGTTTCGGGGCTCGAACTCGGAGGGGTCGCGTGGCAGGCGGAGGACAAGAGACGAGGACGACGCTCGCGGAGATCGCGGCCCAGGCCGGGGTGTCGCTGCCAACCGTCTCTAAGGTGGTAAACGGGCGCCCTGACGTCGCCGCCGCGACGCGGGCTCGGGTGGAGCAGTTGCTGGACCTCCACCACTACACCCGCACCTCGGGGCGCAAGCGTCGCCGGTCCGGCCTGGTCGACCTCGTGCTGGCAGGGCTGGACAGCCCGTGGGCGGTGGAGATCCTGCGCGGCGTCGAGGCGTGGGGCACCGCTCACGAGACCGGGGTCGCGGTATCCGCCGTCCGGCACGGCAATGCCCGGCCTGCCAGCTGGACCAGCGGGCTGGCCAGCCACGAGACCGACGGGGTGATCCTGGTGACGTCGGAACTGACGACCCCGCAGCTGGAGCAGCTTCGCGGAGCCGGGCTGCCGCTGGTCGTGGTCGACCCGGTGAACCCGCCGCCGCCCGATCTGCCGAGCGTCGGCGCGACGAACTGGGCCGGCGGCCTGGCCGCCACCGAGCACCTGCTCAGCCTCGGGCACCGGCGGATCGGCGCGATCACCGGGCCGGCCGACCATCTGTGCAGCCGGGCCAGAGCCGACGGCTACCGGTCGGCGCTCGATCGGGAGGGCATCGGGTTCGATCCCGGTCTGGTGCGTGGCGGGTGCTACCGGCACGAGATCGGCTTCAGTAGTGCCGGCGAGCTGCTCGACCTGCCGGATCCGCCCACCGCGATCTTCGCCGGCAACGACGAGCAGGCGTTCGGCGTGTACGAGGCGGCCCGCCAGCGCGGGCTCCGGGTGCCGCAGGACCTGTCCGTAGTCGGCTTCGACGACCTGCCGGTGGCCCGCTGGGTGTCGCCGCCGCTGACCACGGTGCGCCAGCCGCTGGCCGAGATGGGCCTGGCGGCGGCGCAGATGCTGGGCGAACTGATCGACGGCCTGCCGCTGCCGTCCACCAGGGTCGAGCTGGCCACCGAGCTGATCGTCCGTGAGTCCACGGCCGCTCACGGAGCCGGTCAATGACGCAGTCAGCGGCCGCGTCCGAGGTATCCGGGATCTGGCGCGATCCGGCGCGTCCCGTCGCGGAGCGGGTTGCCGACCTGCTCAGCCAGATGACGCTGACGGAAAAGATCGCGCAGCTCGGCAGCGTCTGGGTGGGCGCGGTGCCGGAAGGCGGGGTAGCGCCGTCGCAGCAGGAGTTCAGCGACGAGCAGCCGCCGCTCGAGGAGGTGATCCGCGACGGCCTCGGGCAGCTGACCCGCGTCTTCGGCACCCGTCCGGTTGAGCCCGCCATGGGGATGCGGGCGCTGGCCGGGCTGCAGGCCAAGGTCATGGCGGCGAGCAGGTTCGGCATCCCCGCGGTCGCGCACGAGGAATGCCTGACCGGCCTCGCCGCGTGGCGCGCCACGATCTTCCCCGCCCCGCTGTCGTGGGGTGCGTCGTTCGACCCGGAGCTGATCGAGTCGATGGCCGCCGCGATCGGCGCGAGCATGCGTGCCGCGGGCATCCAGCACGGCCTGGCGCCGGTGCTCGACGTCGCCAGGGACCCGCGCTGGGGGCGCACCGAGGAGACCATCGGCGAGGACCCGTACCTGACCGGCGTCATCGGCACCGCCTACGTGCGCGGACTGCAGTCCACCGGGGTGCACGCGACGCTCAAGCACTTCGCCGGGTACTCGGCGTCCAAGGCCGGGCGGAACCAGGCGCCGGTGTCGATGGGGCGGCGCGAGTTCGCCGACGTGATCCTGCCGCCGTTCGAGATGGCGCTCAGGGACGGCGGGGCGCGCGCGGTGATGCCGACCTACATCGATATCGATGGGGTACCAGCCACCGCCGACCGTGAGCTGCTCGGCGAGCTGCTGCGCGGCGAACTTGGCTTCGACGGACTGGTCGTCTCCGACTACTACGCGGTCTCGTTCATCGAGCTGCAGCACCGCATCGCCGCGGACCCGGCCGGCGCCGCCGCGCTGGCGCTGGCCGCCGGGGTGGACGTCGAGCTGCCGAGCGTGCGCTGCTACGGCGCGCCGCTGGCCGCCGCCGTCGCGGCCGGCGAGGTCCCGGAAGAGACCGTCGACCGGGCCGCCGAACGGGTGCTCACCCAGAAGTGCGAGCTCGGCATGCTCGACCCCGGCTGGACACCGCTGCCGGCCAGGGACGGCACCGGCTCGCTGGACCTGGACCCGCCGGAGCACCGCGCGCTGGCAAGAAGGCTGGCGGATGAGTCGGTAGTGCTGCTGGCCAACCCGGACGGCGCGCTGCCTCTCGACCCGGATGCCACGGTCGCGGTCATCGGGCCGCTCGCCGACGATCCGCTGGCGTTCTTCGGCTGCTACAGCATGCCCAGGCACCTGGGCCACAGCTACCCGCAGGCGGCGGACAGCGTCGTGTCAACCTCGGTGTTCGCCGCCCTCCGCGACCAGCTGCCGCGGGTGAGCTATGCACGGGGCTGCGACGTCAGCTCCGCGGACCGGAGCGGGTTTGCCGAAGCTGTCACCCTCGGTCGTTCCGCCCAAGTGGTTGTGGTTGTGGTCGGGGACACGGCGGGGTTGTTCGGGCGCGGCACCTCGGGGGAGGGCTGCGACGTATCGACGCTGCGGCTGCCCGGAGTCCAGGAGGAGCTGCTGCACGCGCTCGCCGACACCGGCACGCCGGTCGTCGCGGTGCTGATCACCGGGCGGCCGTACGCGATCGGCTCGGTGGCCGGGCGGCTGGCCGGCGTGGTGCAGGCGTTCTTCCCCGGCGAGGAAGGCGGCCCGGCGATCGCGGACATTCTCACCGGCCGGGCGGTACCCAGCGGGAAGCTGCCTGTGCAGGTGCCGGGGGTCGCGGCGGCTCAGCCAGCCACCTACCTGCACACTCCGCTGGCCGGAAGCCACGAGAACAGCGTGGTGGACCAGGATCCGCTGTACCCGTTCGGCCATGGCCTGTCCTACACCACGTTCGAGTACGCGGACCTGGCGATCGGGCCGGAAGTAATCGCGGCCAACGGGACCACCGAGATCGCGTGCACGGTCCGGAACACCGGCGACCGGGCCGGCGTGGAGGTCGTCCAGCTGTACCTGAGCGACCCCGTCGCGCAAGTGGTGCGCCCGGTGCGGTGGCTGGCCGGCTTCGCCCGGGTCGACCTCGCGCCCGGCGAGGCGCGCCGGGTCACGTTCCGGCTGCACGCGGACCGGGTTTCGTTCAGCGGGCTGGACGGCCGCCGGGTGGTCGAGCCAGGCGAGATCGGCGTGGCGATCGGCGGCTCGTCAGCCAGCACGCCGTTGCGCGGGTGCTTCACCGTGACCGGACCAGAACGGTTCCCCGGGCCGGACCGCGTGCTCGATACCCCCGTCAAGACCCGTTAACGAGGGGTCTGGGGGATGCGTCCCCCAGTTAGCTATAGCCGAGCCTGCGCAGCTCTTCGCCCGCGACCTTGGCGATCTCGGCGGACTGGTCCATCGTCAGCGGTGTCGCCGAAGGCTTACGGGCCGGGATCAGCGTGTGCGACATCCGCACGCCGGTGAATTCGGACAGCTCGGCGACCACGGCGCGCGGGTGCTTGAGCAGCTGCTCGTAGCGGACCGTCTTCAGGTGCCCGGCCGGCAGCTCCTTGTGCAGCCGCGCGGCCAGCCGGATCGACCAGCGCCAGCGCAGCGCGCACTTGGCGGCGGGGGAGAGGGACGGCCACAGGTCGAGGTCTTCGGAGGTCTCGATGCCGAAGAACGGGTTAGGGAACTCGGTATCCGTGTTCACGAAACTCGGCCGGAACCAGGACATCACCAGGGCGTCGCCGAGCATGCTGGCGACCGCGTCGCGGCCGTCCCTGATCACCTGGACGATCCGCGCGTCGCCGAACGCTCCGGTCAGCGCTTCTGAGCAGTAGATGAGGTCTGGACTGGCGTCGCCGTACCGCTCGAGCCCGCGTACGTCGACGCAGGCTCCGACCGCGTCCGCGGTCAGCCCGGCCGCGGCGCGGCAATCCCGGCCGCAGTCCAGGCAGCTTGCCGAGCTGACCTGCCAGGCCTGGGCGAACGCGTCGCGCAGCACCGCGGCCGCCGCGTCCGACCGGCCCTGGTGCATGGACGGCCGCCTGGCGAACGCGTAGACGACCCGGAGCACGCTGGGCTGACCGATCGTGACATGGAAGCCGGGGGCGGCCTTGAGGGCACGTCCGACGAGGTCGGCGCCGGAATGCGGGGCGCCGACGACGAACACCGGCTGGTGCACGTTCCGGGAGTTGACGATGAGAATGTGTCGAGCGGCAGGCATCGAGCCTATCCTGGCACGATGCGTCGCTCGTCGGTCCCCCTGCGGTGCTCTTCGGCATGACTGCTCAGATTGAGCGCCGTCTGGATCAGCGGAACGTGACTGAACGCCTGCGGCATGTTGCCGACCAGCCTGCCGTAGCGCGGATCGAACTCCTCGCTGAGCAGGCCGAGGTCGTTGCGCAAGCTCAGCAGCCGGTCGAAAAGTCTCGTAGCCTCCGCGGACCGGCCGGCCAGGTCGAGCGCGTTCGCCATCCAGAAGCTGCACGCAAGGAACGCTCCCTCCGCGCCGGCCAGGCCGTCCACCGCTGACGCGCCGTCGGTCGCCAGCTCGTAACGGCGCAGGAAGCCCTTTGGCATGAGCTCACGCTGGAGTGCCTCGATGGTGGAGACGACCCGCGGGTCGTCGGGGGGCAGGAAGCCGACATCGGAGATCAGCAGCACCGACGCGTCCAGCTCGGTGGCGCCGTAGTACTGGGTGAACGCGTTGCGCTGCTGGTTGTAGCCCTTCTCGCACACCTCGCGGTGGATCTCGTCGCGGATGCCGCGCCACTTCGTGGCGATGGCCGGCTCGCCATGGTCCTCCGCGTAGCAGGCGGCGCGGTCGAACGCCACCCAGGCCATCACCTTCGAGTGGACGAAGTGCCGCCGCGGCCCGCGCACCTCCCACAGGCCGTCGTCCGGCTCGGCCCAGTGCTTCTCGAGATAGCCGAGCAGTTCGCGCTGGAGTTGCCAGGTGTGCCTGTCGTCGTGCAGCCCGGACTTGCAGCTGAGCTGGAGCGCGTCGATGACCTCGCCGTACACGTCTAGCTGGACCTGGCCAGCCGCCGCGTTGCCGATCCGTACCGGGGCGGAGTTCTCGTAGCCGGGCAGCCAGTCGGCCTCCCACTCGTCGAGGCGCCGCTCGCCGGCCACGCCGTACATGATCTGCACGTCCGCCGCGTCGCCGGCGATCGCGCGGGCCAGCCACTTCCGCCAGGCACTGGCCTCCTCGGTGTACCCGGTGCGGAGCAGGGCCTCCAGCGTGATCGTGGCGTCGCGCAGCCAGCAGTAGCGGTAATCCCAGTTGCGCACCCCGCCGATGTCCTCGGGCAGCGACGTGGTGGCGGCCGCGACGATGCCGCCGGTGGGCCGGTAGGTGAGGGCCTTGAGCGTGATCAGCGAGCGGACCACGGCGTCGCGGTACTTGCCCTGGTAGGTGCACCTTCCGGCCCAGAGCTCCCAGAACTTGCTGGTCTCCTCTAGGCACTCTCTGGAATCCGCCGCCGGGGGCGCGGTTTTGTGCGATGGCTGGTACGTCAGCGTGAAGGGCACGCGCTGGCCTTCTTTGACGGTGAACGCCGCCTCGTGCACCCGGTCGCCGGGTGTCAGCTCGACGGGGGTCCGCAGCCAGATGGAGTCCGGGCCGGCGATGGCGCGGATGCCGCCGTCTACCTGATATACCCACGGAACGACGGTGCCGTAGCCGAACCGGAACCGCAGTTCCATACGCATGGTGACGGCGCCGCGCAGGCCCTCGACGATCCTGATCAGCACCGGGGGGTCGTCGTTGTCGCGGGGCGGCATGAAGTCCGTCACGCGGACGGCGCCCTCCGGGGTTTCCCAGTCGGTCTCGAGGATCAGCGTTTCGCCGGCGTACCGGCGCCGCGGGGGTTCCTGGACACCGGCCGGCGCGATCAGCCAGCGGCCGTGCTGCTCGGTGCCCAGCAGGGCAGCGAAGCAGGCCGCGGAGTCGAATCGCGGCAGGCACAGCCAGTCGACCGAGCCGTCACGGGAAATGAGCGCGGCTGACTGCATGTCGCCGACGATGCCGTAGTCCTCGATCCGCCCGGCCACGTCTGCCTCCCGGTATCCGCTTTCCCGTTACCGTACTAGCCCGCGCTGCCCCGTAGGCTGTGAGACATGCGGGTACTACCTCGCGTAGTTCGTCGCGTCTGGGTCGCGGCGGTCCTTTGCGCGGTCCTTTGCGCGGGCTGCGTGCTCGCCGGCTGTTCGCGGTTCGATGCCGCGCTGGGGCAGCGGCAGGCGGTCGTGTCGTTCCGTGACGGGACCACTACCGCGGAGCGGCTCCAGATCCGCGCCGCGTGCGCTTCCCTGCCCGGCGTTGCCGCCCAGCGGGTGCCGGACCTGAAGAAGTACCCGTACGCGCTGCAGCAGCTCACGTACTCGGTCACCAAGGCGAGCAACGCCCAGGTCGTCAACCTGGACAAGTGCCTGCAGAAGTTCCCCGCCGTCATCAGCGTCTCCCTGCACGACTCCAGCGACGACAGCTGACCGCATCCGCGACCCCGGCCCCTCGCCCGCCCGCGCGTTCGCCTGGCTCGCGTCTGCTGTACGCCAACGTGTCAACTGCGCGATCGAGCCCACTAGAGCGTGTCAAATTGGGGATCTGGGTACGTGGCCGCGGTCTGATCGAACGCGAGGAGTCTGCTGGCCGTGATGTGCGCGGGCTTGGGCCCGCGCAGAGACACGGTCTAGTGGGCGCAACTGCGTAATTGGCACGCTAGGCAGGCGCAGGCGCCCAGGCATTTCCTACTAAGACGGTGTGATGTATAGTAAATTCGAGCATGTTTCCTATAAAACCGATAGAGAATGGGTGCTTGACTGATATGCGACGTGTCATGGCCGCCGCTGCCGTCGGCGGCGCACTGCTGCTGGCCGGCTGCTCTTCCGCCGCCTCGAGTGGCGCGACGACCAGCGCTACCGCGGGAAGCTCGAGCACGGGGGCTAACAACGCCGGGGATCCGGTAACGGTAAGGCTGGGTTTCCTCACGAACATCACGCACGCGCCGGCGCTGGTCGGGCTCAAAGAGGGGTACTTCACCCAGGACCTAGGAAAAGCCGGGACGCTGAAGCCGACCGCGTTCGCCTCGGGCACCCAGGAGACCACCGCGCTGCTGGCCGGCCAGCTTGACGCCGCGTACGTGGGGCCGAACCCAGCGATCAACGCCTGGCAGAAGTCCGGCGGTACGGCGATCAAGGCCATCGCCGGCGCGGCGACCGGCGGCGCGTCGCTGGTCGTGAAGCACGGCGTCACCAGCGCGGCCCAGCTCAAGGGCCAGAGCCTCGCCACGCCGTCGCTCGGCAACACCCAGGACGTGGCCCTGCGGTACTGGCTCAAGCAGCACGGGCTCAGCACGAACACGACTGGCGGCGGCGACGTCTTCGTCAAGCCGACCACCCCCAACTCGGCGGCGGTGCTGGAGTTTCAGTCCGGGCAGATCGCGGGCGGCTCCGAGCCCGCGCCGTACGACATCCAGATGGTCAAGGACGGCGGCACCGTGCTGCTCAGCGAGACCGGCGTGACCACCCTGCTGGTGGTGACCCAGTCGTTCCTGGCCGCGCACCCCGCGGTCGTCGCGGACCTGCTGAAGGCGCAGGTCCAGGCCAATGACTTCATCGCGAAGAACGCGGCGGCCGCGCAGGCGGACGTCATCACCGAGCTGGCCTCGTTCACGGGCAAGCCGCTGAAGGCGAGCATCGTGGCCGCCTCGTTCAAGGAGATCACGTTCACCGACGACCCGGACCAGTCCTCGCTGACCGCGGACGCGACGCAGGCCGCCTCGCTCGGGCTGCTCAAGCCGGTCAGCCTGACCGGGCTGTTCGACCTCGGCCCGCTGAACTCGGCGCTCGCCGCGGCGGGCGAGTCCACGGTCGGCTCATGACTCAGGTAGTCACCACGGCCCCGGCGAGCGTACGGCTCGCCGGGGTGTCGAAGGTATACGGGCGCGGGCCCGCGGCCGTGCGGGCGCTAGACGAGGTGTCGCTGGACGTGTCACCGGGGGAGTTCTGCTGCCTGATCGGCGCGTCCGGCTGCGGGAAGTCGACCCTGCTGTCGCTGGTCGCCGGCCTGGAGCAGCCCACCGGAGGGGAGATCAGCGTCACGGCGCGCCAGGTGGCGCTGATGTTCCAGGAGCCGGCGCTGTTCCCGTGGCTGACCGCGGCCGGGAACGTGGAGCTGGCCCTGCGCGCACGCGGAGCGAGCAAAACGGACCGCAAGCGCCGCGCCGCGGAGCTGCTCGATCTGGTGCACCTGCGCGGGTTCGGCGCGAAGCGGCCGCATGAGCTGTCCGGTGGCATGCGGCAGCGGGTCGCGCTGGCCAGGGCGCTGGCACAGGACGCCGACGTGCTGCTGATGGACGAGCCGTTCGGCGCGCTCGACGCGATGACCAGGGACCTGCTGCACGACGAGCTGGACCGGATCAGGGACGCCGCGGGCCGGCAGCTCACCGTGCTGTTCGTCACGCACAACGTGCGCGAGGCGGTCCGGCTCGGTGACCGCGTGGTGCTGCTCAGCAGCCATCCCGGGCGCGTGGCTGGAGAGTTCGCCGTGCCGATCCCGCGGCCGCGGCGGATCGACTCCGCACCGGTGGCAGAACTGGCCGCCACGATCACCGACCGGCTGCGCGAGGAGATGACAGTCGCATGATCGGCACGCTGGAACGACCGGCGATAGGCGGCAAAAGCAGGGAGCGAACCAAGAAGCTCTGGGCCGCGGCCTGGCCGAAGCTGCTGGCGATCGCGCTGGTGCTGGCGATCTGGCAGCTCATCCACCTGAGCGGCTGGAAGAAGCTCGTATTGCCGGGGCCGAGCGCCACGCTGGCCAACCTGTGGGATCAGCTGCGCGCCGGCCTCCTGTGGCACGCCATCGGCACCACTGTGCAGCGCGCGCTCGTCGGCTTCGCCCTGGCGGTGCTGATCGGCTCGGTGGTGGGTGCGCTGGTGACCCAGATCCGGCCGGTGCGGGAGGCGGTCGGATCGCTGATCACCGGGCTCCAGACCATGCCGTCGCTCGTCTGGATCCCGTTCGCGATCATCCTGTTCGGCATCAACGACTCGGCCATTTACTTCGTGGTCGTGATGGGCGCCGCCCCCTCGATCGCGAATGGCCTGATCACCGGCATCGATTACACCCCGCCGCTGCTGCTGCGGGCCGGCAAGATAATGGGACTGCGCCGGGTCTCGCTGTACCGGTTCCTGATCCTGCCCGCCTCGCTGCCGTCGTACGTGGCCGGGCTGCGCCAGGGCTGGGCGTTCGCCTGGCGCAGCCTGATGGCTGGGGAGCTGCTGGTCATCGTTGCCAACGAGCCCTCGCTCGGCGTGCTGCTCAATACCTTCCAGGAACAGACCGACATGCCGAGCGTGATCGCGGTCATGATCGTGCTGCTCGTGCTCGGCATGATCGCGCATGTCCTGTTCGAGGCTGCTGACCGGGCGATACGCCGGCGACGAGGGCTCGACCTCCAGGTCTGACCGTTAGGGGGCGGCCCGCCCTGGCCTGCTGCTGGCTGGGCTGCTGGCCTGCTGAGCTGCCAGGGCGGATCCGCTTGCTGGTGTTATTTGGTCGGGTGCAGGTGCAGGATCACCACGAGGTTCGAGCCGGTGCCCGGGCCGTTGTTCGTGCCGGAGGGCTGGCCGGAGTCGTAGGGGTTCTGCTGGGTGGGCCAACCGGACCAGTTCTTCGAGTTGTACTCGAACCAGTCGGAGGACGAGACGGTCGGGATGATCGGCAGGTTCTGCGCCACGTACTGCTCCAGCGGGACCAGGTCCTGGGCCTGCTGCGCGATCGTCTGGTCACCGGCGAGCTTGGCCAGTTCGCTGTCGACCGTCGAGTCGTTGAGGCGCTCGTAGTCACCGGTGGCTGCCGTTGCGGCCGCGCCGGTGGACAGGCTGCTGTCCAGCCAGTTGTCGTACATCTCGTACGGGCTGATGCCGCCGTTGCCCCAGTGCATGGTCAGCTGGAAGTTGCCGTTGGCGACGTCGGCGTTCCACGCGTCAACCGAGACTCCGCTGAACGTCGCGTTGATGCCGGCGGCCTTCAGTTCCTGCGCGACCAGAGCGTCGTCCGCCGCGTAGTCGGTGTACTGCGAGGGGTCGACGATCGTGAGGGCGACTTCCTTGCCGTTCAGCGCGTAGTAGCCTGCGCCGTCCTTCTTGTAGCCGGCCCGCTGCAGGTCCTGCTCGGCGGTGGCGGCGTTGGCCGTGACGGCTTGGCTCATCGACTGGACGGGGCCGCCCCAGGCGGTGAACGGCGGCATGGTCAGCCCGGTCGCGTTCGACACCGGCGCCTCCTCGCCGTCCTCGCCCTCGTTGGCGATCACGGTGCGGTCGATGGCGTCGCTGATCGCCTTCCGGACCGGCAGCTGGTTCGTCGGCCACTTGGTCAGGTTCGGCATCAGCGCGTTGCTCGCGCCGGGTGCCTGCCACTGGTGGTGGTTGGTCGGGTCGGTGTCGATGAAGCTCTTCTGGAGGCCGGGAATGAAGTTACCGGTCCAGTCGATCTGGTTGGAGAACAGCGCGGTCAGCGCCGAGGTGTTCGAGGAGTAGTTGGGGAAGTACACCTTCGGGACTGGGACGTTCTGCCAGTAGTAGGGGTTCTTCTTCAGCGTCACGCCCTGCGGCGTGTAGGTCTGCAGCGTGTAGGGACCGGTGCCGACCGGGTTGGCGTCCGTGTACTTGGCCGGGTCGCCGACGCTGCCCCACTGCGACTGCGGCAGGATCGCGGTTCCCGCGATCTGCTCGAGGTGGGCGTACTGCGCGCTGGGGAAGTTGACGGTTACCGAGTTGCCCGAGGTGGTAACCGAGGAGACCGTCAGGCCACCGAGGTTGATGTCCGCGTACTGCTTGATCAGGTTGAACGTGAAGGCGACGTCCGCCGCCGTGAGCGGCTGGCCGTTGTTCCACTTCACGCCCGGGCGCAGGTTGAAGGTGATCGCCTTGCCCCCGTTCGACCACGTGTAAGACGTGGCGAGCCACGGGTACTGGACCGCGGGGTTGGCGAGGTCGAACTCGGTCAGCGGCTCGTAGATGAGCCCGGTGGCGCCCATGTTGTAGATCGCGCCGGTGTTGACGTACGGATTGAAGTCCTGGGTAATGGTCGGCTCGGGTGAGCTTTCCATGACCAGGGTGGGCAGTGCGCCAGTTCCAGCGGACTTCGAACTGCTTGGGCTCGTTCCGCTCGACGAGCACGCGGCGACGCCGGCGCTCAGGAGTGCCGCGGCGGCGACCACCGCGAACTGTCTATGGGTCGGCAGTACTTTTATCATCCTTCCCTTTCACCTCTCAGATGTTGACGGTTACGAACTGGGGCTGGTGCCCGCGCCGGCTTCGTCGAGCCGCCAGCACGCGGCGGATCTCGTGGCGCTGAGCTGGATGAGGGCCGGGTTCTCCCGGCGGCACCTGTCGTCAGCCAGCGGGCAGCGGAGGTTGAACGGGCAGCCGGTATCCGCGGCGCCCACGACCGGCTTGTCGCGCCGTGTCGTGTTTCCGGTGCGCAGCGTGCTGCCGAGGTTGTCGGGGTCGGGTGCCGACGCGATCAGCAGCTGCGTGTAGGGGTGCCGCGGCTGCTGGGTGACCTCTTCGGCGGGGCCGCGCTCGACGACCTGGCCGGCGTACATGACCAGCACCTCGTCGGCGAAGTAGCGCGCCGAGGCGATGTCATGGGTGATGTAGAGCAGTGCCAGGCGCAGCCGCTTGCGCAGGTCATCCAGCAGCGCGAGCATCTCCAGCCGGATCGACACGTCCAGCATGGAGACCGGTTCGTCGGCCAGCAGGACGGTCGGCCGGGCGGCGAGCCCGCGGGCGAACGAGACGCGCTGGCGCTGGCCGCCGGACAGCTCGTGCGGGTACTTGGCAAGAAAGTCGCGAGCCGGGGTGAGCCGGACCTGCTCCATGAGCCGGTCAAGCTCGCCATTAATGTCGATTTTCTTACGGGGGGAAGGCATCGCCCCGACCCCCACTGGACCTATCTGATGCAGTCGGATCGGGCGCTCAAGGTGGTAGCGCACGGTATGCACCGGGTTGAGCGACGCGAACGGGTCCTGGAAGACGTACTGGACCTGGCTCTTGTACCGCCGGAACGCGCGGCGTGAGGAGACGCTGACCGGCTCGCCGGCAAGCTTGATCGTCCCGCTGGTGGGCCGCTCCTGACCTGCCAGCATCCGCGCCGCGGTCGACTTGCCCGATCCGCTTTCCCCGACCAGCGCGACCACGCCGCCGCTGTGCAGGCTGAATGACACGTCCCGCACCGCGTGCAGGACCTGGCCGCGGCCCAGCCGGAAGTCCTTGCTGATGGCGACCGCCTCCAGCGCCGGAGTTCCGTGGTCCGGGCCCGAGCCGTTCGAAGACATGCTCATGCGGGAACCTCATCCGGGAGGACGAACGGGCACGCCGTCACGTGGGTCGGATCGAGAGCGGTGGCGACCGGCTTGAGCGCCATCGGTATCTCGCGGCACGCGTCGGTGCCGGACGAGCACCGCGGCAGGAACGGGCAGCCGGGCGGCAGGTTGCGCAGATCCGGCGGGGAGCCGGGGATGCCGGCCAGGTCGCGGCGCGGGCCGTGCAGTGAGGGGAACGAGTTCAGCAGGCCCTTGGTGTAGGGGTGCGCGGGCTCGTTCTTGATCTGCGCGGAGGATGCCACTTCGAGTAGCTGGCCGCCGTACATCACCGCGATCCGGTCCGCGAGCTCGAGCAGCAGCGACAGGTCGTGGGTGATGAACAGGACGCTGAAGCCGAGACGTTCGCGCAGCTCGGCGATCTGGGCGAGGATGTCCCGCTGGACGACGACGTCGAGGGCGGTGGTCGGCTCGTCCATGATGACGACTTCAGGGTCGGTGGCCAGCGCCATCGCGATCATGATCCGCTGGCGCATGCCGCCGGACAACTCGTGCGGGTAGCTGCGCAGCCGGTTCCGCGGGATGCCGACCAGGTCCAGCAGGGACGCCGCCTTGTCCCTGGCATCCTGCCGGGACACCTCCAGGTGCGCGTGGATCACGTCGGTCAGCTGATCGCGCACGGATAGCACCGGGTTCAGCGCGCTCATCGCGCTCTGGAACACGATGGCGATCTCGCGCCAGCGCAGGCGGCGAAGCTGGTCGGCCCGGAGCTTGAGCAACTCGGCCGACCCGGCGTCCGGGGCCAGCCGGCGGCCGCGGTACCTGACGCTGCCGCCGGTGATCACGGCGGGCGCGCGGAGCAGGCGGCAGGCGCCGTACACCAGCGTCGACTTGCCCGAGCCGCTCTCGCCGGCCAGGCCGAGCACCTCGCCAGGGTGCAGTGAGAGCGACACGTGATCGACGGCGCGCACGCTACCGGACGGGGTGCGGTACGCGACCGAGAAGTCGCTGATCTCCAGGACCGGACTCACTTGGCGCCCTCCTTTTCGTGCGGCGACTTCTCGTACAGCGACTTCTCGTAAAGCGAAGCGCGGGAGAAGGAGTGCAGGAACGACCCCACCCGTCCGCGGGACACCGGCTCGTGCAGCACCGGGGTCGGATCGGTGGGCTTGAGCCGGCGGCCCGCCACCCGGCTCGCATTGCTCGCGTCACGCAGCCGCGGGTTGCCGAACTCGTCGATGCCGCTGTTCAGCAGCACGAGCGCGGTGCCCATCAGCGCCACGGCCAGCCCGGCTGGGATGAACCACCACCAGGCGCCGAGCTGCAGTGCGTTCTCACTTTCCGCCCAGTAGAGAATGGTGCCCAGGCTCCACGAGTTGACGTCGGTGAGGCCGATGAACGCCAGCGCGACCGAGGCACCGATCGCGTACAGCACCGTGTTCACGAAGTTGGCCGCGATGAGGCTTACCTGGTTCGGCACGATCTCGAAGGCGATGATCCGCCACGAGCTCTCCCCGGTCTCCCTGGCCGCCGCGATGAAGTCGCGGCCGCGGATGGCGAGGGTCTGGGCGCGGATTACCCGGGCGCCCCACGGCCAGCCGAGCACGCTCAGCACCAGGATCGTCGGCAGCTGGCCCTTGCTGGACAGGTAGCCGAGCAGGATGATCAGCAGCGGTAGCGCCGGGATCACCAGGAACACGTTGGTGACCAGGAGCATCACCTCGTCCCAGACGCCGCCGAGGAACGCGGCGGTGACCCCCACGATCACCGCGAGCAGCGTGGCGATCACGCCCACCAGAAGACCGAGTTCGAGGGTCAGCCGGATTCCGGTCAGCAGCTGGGACAGCAGGTCCTGGCCGGTCTGCGTGGTACCGAGCAGGTGCGCGGCGCTCGGCGCGGCGAGCTTCAGTGACGGCAGCGGGTTCTGGTAGCCCGGCGCGTACGGCTCCATGATCGGGCCGAAGATGGCGGCCAGGATGAAGACGCTCATCAGGACGACGCCGGCCTTTGCCTTGCCCGGCAAGCGACGCCAGCGGCCGGGAAGCTTGCCGGCGACGACCGTGGGCTCGGTGACGATCGTGCTCGCGACGGTCATCGGGTGGCCTCCCTTGCTCGGGCCCGCGGATCGGCGAACACGATGATGATGTCGACTACCAGGTTGGCGATCAGCACAGCGAACGTGATCAGCAAGAAGATCGCCTGCATCATCGGGAAGTCGCTCGAGGTGACGGCACTGAGCAGCAGCAGCCCGATGCCGGGATAACCGAACACGATCTCCATCACGATCGCGCCGGACACCACGAAGCCCAGCGCGAGGCCGAACCCCTGAAGCTGGGGGAGCAGTGCGTTGCGGGCGGCGTAGGTGAACACCACGCGGCGGTTGGGCAGGCCCTTCGCCTGCGCGGCCACCACGTAATCCTCGCCGATCGTGGTGACCATCACGTTCCGCATCTGGAGCATCCAGCCGGCGACGGAGGTGATCACGATCGTGAACGCGGGCAGTATCGAGTGGTAGATCGCGCTGGAGATGAAGTCCAAGTGCCAGCCGGGCACCAGGCCGCCGTCGTAGCCCTGGCCCGCCGGGAAGGCGTGCCATTTCACCGCGAGTATCTCCACCAGGATCAGCGCGAGGAAGAAGTAGGGGATCGCCTGGAGGAACATCAGCCCCGGCAGCGACCGGTCCAGCCCGCCACCATGCCGCCAGCCGGCCACGATGCCGAGCCCGGTGCCGAGCAAGAACGCGATGACCGTCGAGGTGCCGACCAGGATGAGCGTCCACGGCACGGTCTGCCCGAGCAGAGTCGACACCGAGGCCGGGTACTGGGAGACGTCGGTGCCGAAGTTGAAGTGGGCGACGTCGTCCAGGTAGGTGACGTACTGATGGCCGAGCGAGCCGGCCTTGCCCACGCCGAGCATCGCCGAGATCGCCTTGTACGCCGCCGGGGTGAGGTTGGGGAACTTCCCCATGATCGCCTCGACCGCGTTGCCGGGGACGGCGCGGGGGATGAAGAAGTTCACGGTGAGCGCCACCCAGGCCGCGATGACGTAGAAGGCGAGGCGACGGAGTATGAAGGCCATGGGCTACCCTCGCGAGTTCTGCACGTGGCGGACTGGCTGACGGATGACGGCGCCCGGCGGGCAGCCGCAACTCTGCCGGATGACGAGCTCGGTGGGCAGCATCTCCACCGCCGGCGGCAGTTCTGGCGTGGCGATGCGTTCGATCAGCCGGGCGCACGCTCGCTCGCCCAGCATGCGCATCGGCTGGTAGACCGTGGTCAGCGGCGGATGGCTCAGGCTGCCGGGGAATATGTCGTCGAAGCCGACCACCGCCACGTCCTCCGGCACCCGGACGCCGGCCTCGGTGAACGCGCGCATCAGCCCGATCGCCATCTGGTCGTTCGCGCACACGATCGCGTCGGGCAGCTGACTCGACCCCGCACCGGGGAACGCGGCGAGGATGCGGGCGGCCGCGTCCTCGCCGCTCTCCACGCTGAACGAGCCGTGAGTGGTGCCTACCAGCCGGGACCCAGGGTGTTCGCGGAGCACCTGCTCCAGCGCGAGGCGCCGCTCGCTGGCGTCCGGCGCGTTCGCGGGCCCGTCGAGGTGGAACAGGCGCCGGCTGCCATGGGTCTTGATCAGGTGAGTGACCACCGCGATCGATCCCGCCCGGTTGTCGGCGGTCACCACGTCGACCATCCGCTCGTCCGGCGGGCCGGCGATGACGGCTACCGGCACCCGCTTGGCGAGGCGCTCGAGCAGCCGGGTCGGGAAGCTTCCCTCCCCGATCAGTACCCCGTCGACCTTGCCGGACATCGCGTCCAGCCGCGGGAAGCCCGGGTCGGTCGCCTCGTTCCAGAACGTGATCAGCAGCGACCAGTCGAGCGTGCGGATGTGCGCTTCTACGCCGTGCAGCAGCTCGTCGGTGTAGGTGAGGTTCATGTTCTCGTGGGTGTTCGCCGGGCGCTCGATGCAGACGATGCCGATTACCTCCTTGCGACGGCGGGAGAGGCTCTGCGCCGCGCTGTCCGGGACGTAGCCAAGTTCGTCGATGGCCTTCTTCACCCGGGCGCGCGTCGACTCGCGGACGCGGTCCTGGCCGTGCAGCACCCGGGAGACCGTCGCGGTGGACACGCCCGCCAGGCGCGCCACGTCATACAGCGTCGTCACGTTGCCGGAGTCCCTTGAAAGTCTCATGGTTGCGAGTCCGGGGGGCGCCCGGAATCATCAGCGTGAAGTCTCGTTTATGCCTTATTAATAGGATGTAAGCGTTTACATCCCGGAATCTAAGCGCTTACACTAACCTCGCGGTTCGGGCCGGTCAAGGGTCCTCCGTCACATGGTTTTAACAATCCGCAAAGGAGGATTCGATGACCGCAACTGCGTCCGACGGCGTGCTGAGCTTCCCCGACGGCTTCACCTGGGGAGCGGCGACAGCCGCTTATCAGGTTGAGGGAGCGGCCCGGGCCGACGGCCGGGGACCGTCCGTATGGGACACGTTCTGCCGCACGCCGGGCAAGGTGCGCGGCGGTGATACCGGCGACATCGCATGCGATTCCTACCACCGGTACCGGGACGACGTGGCGCTGATGGCATCCATCGGCCTGACCGCGTACCGGTTCTCGGTGTCGTGGCCGCGCGTGCAGCCGGGCGGCAGCGGGCCGGTGAACCAGCGCGGCCTGGACTACTACAAGGCGCTGCTGGACGAGCTTGCCGGTCATGGCATCGCGGCGGCGGTGACGCTGTTCCACTGGGATCTGCCGCAGGAACTGCAGGACAAGGGCGGCTGGGCGGTGCGCGAGACCGCGCAGCGGTTCGCCGAGTACGCAACGATCCTCGGCGACGCACTCGGCGACCGCGTCGACAGGTGGATCACGCTGAACGAGCCGCAGGTCGTGACCGAGAACGGCTACCGCACCGGCCGGCACGCGCCGGGCCTGTCCGACAACGACGCGGCGACCGCGACCACCCACCACCTGCTGCTCGGCCACGGCCTGGCCGCCCAGGCGCTGCGCGCGGCCGGCGCCGCGGAGGTCGGCATCACGCTGGACCTGCACCCGGTGCGGCTGATCGGCGAGGGCGAGAACCTGGAGCAGGCCAGCGAGATCGCCGACGCTGAGCTCAACGGCCTGTACCTGGATCCGCTGCTCCGCGGCAGCTACCCGACGGTCGCGTCGCCGGAGCTCACCCCCTCGGGCGAACTGGTCCGCGACGGCGACCTGGCGACGATCAACCAGCCCCTTGACTTCCTCGGCGTGAACTACTACGCGCCGATGTTCCTGCGCGCCGGCGACCCCGCGGACCTGCGCCGTTTCGAGGAGCCCGCGCGCGGCGGGGTGCCCGGCGTGGTTGGCTACCGGCCCGACACGCTGCACCGGACGCCGATGGGCTGGCTCATCGACCCGGACGGGCTGTACGAGCTGCTGCTCCGGCTGCACGCCGAGGCGCCGGGGCTGCCGCTGTACATCACGGAGAACGGGTGCGCGGCCGAGGACTACGTGAACCCGGACGGCGTGGTGAACGACGTCGAGCGGGTGATCTACCTGCACCAGCACCTCGGTGCCGCGGCGCGCGCGATCAAGGCCGGGGTGAACCTGGCGGGTTACTACGTCTGGTCCCTGCTGGACAACTTCGAGTGGGGCTGGGGTTACCAGAAGCGGTTCGGCATCATCTTCGTGGACTTCGGCACGCAGCAGCGCATTCCCAAGGAGAGTTCGCGGTTCTACGCCGACGTGGTCCGGTCCGGCACGCTCCCCGCGGAGGTGCCGGTCACCCGGCCGCTGGCGGGCTCTTCCTCGCCGACGTAGTCCGCCCGCGGCAGGTCTGGCATGGTGCGAAGCGGGCCGGTCAGCAGCACGAAAGAGCTGATGACCAGCCCGCCTGCTGGTCGTCGCCGCGTCTCCCGCGAAGTCGCCATAACGGCAGTGGTGCTTCTGGCCCAGACTCCTTCGCGTCAGCCTCCTTAGCGTCAGCCCAGGCGGCCAGTATGCGGGTGTCCGAGATGAACCGGACCCTGGACCCAGGCGCCCAGCGCCGGGCCGTCTCCGTCAGGCACTCGCCGAGCAACCGAGCGGCTTCCTCGCCGTCCTTGTCCGGCACGTGGAGGAGCAGTTCGTCGTGCAGGCACAGCACGATCCGCCCGCTGCCGATCCGCGCGCGGACCGTTACCGCCCACATCTTGAAGAATTCGGCCGCGGCGCCCTGCACGAGCGCGTTACGCCCGTACCGGCCGCGCCCGGCCGCCCGGGCGGGGGAGTCGGGCCGGGTGTCCGCCATCGACACCAGCCGCCCGCCGTAGGTGCGCACGTCCCGCTTGGCCTGTCCCGACCGGTCGCCGGCGTCCAGGTAGGCCATCGCCACCGGGTAGGCCGCCTTCAGGCGGCGCAGTGCCTGTGCGCCGTGTCCAGTGGTCTGCCCGTACATGGCGCCGAGCACCGCGACCTTCGCGACTGGCCGCTCCACGCCGAGCGCGGCCGCGACCGGTGCGTACATGTCGTCGGACTGAGCCGCGGCGGCGAGCGCGTCGTCGCCGGACACGGCCGCTAGCACCCGCGGCTCGATCTGGCCGAGGTCGGCCCGCACGAACACGTGCCCGGGCTCGGCCACCACCGCCGCCCGCAGCACCGACGGCATGTTGTGCAAACCGGCCGAGGCCGTCATCCGCCCGGCTGCACCGTCGCACCCGGTCCAGTCACCGCGCAGCCGGCCGTCCGCGCCCAGCTGCGCGTCGAGCCAGGCGTAGCCGTACGTCGTCGCGATGCGCTCCGCCTTGCGCCAGTCGAGCAGCGCGTTTATCAGGGGATGCTTGTCCCGTAGCTCGCGCAGCCGGTGCGCGCGAGTGTCCGGCACGTCGACGCCAACCTTGCGGAGCAGGCTGAGAACCTGGACCGGGCTGCGCAGGTCGGCGGCGGTGCCGCCGGGTGCGTGCTGTAGCACCATGGCGTCCCGTGCCGCCCGCTGCCGCAGCGCCTCCGCGTCGCTGCGCGGCCGCGGCCCGATGATCTCGGTGAGCATCGCCTCGGCCACCTGGCGATTCACCGGCAGCCCGTCCGCGGACAGTTCCGCGCAGAGCAACTCCGCCGCCGACTCCGAGGCGGCGACCCGCGGCGCCACCGGCCGGCGTTCCCCCGCGGCGCGCTCGCCGCCCGGGTGCCCCGCGGCGGCCGGGCCTCCCGCCAGCTCATCCAGCGCCGCCCGCTGGAGCGACGCCACCTCGAGCGCCAGCGCTGCCCACCGGGCCGCCCGCTCCACGCTATCCGCCCATCCGCCGTTCGCCCAGGACTGCCGCAGCTGGCCGCCCTGATCCACGGGGTCGGCCGAGTCGTCGGTCATGTCGAACAGGTCCGGCGTGCCGTCGGGCGCGGCGACCCCGGGTGGAGCCAGACTATGCAGCCGGGCCCACACCAGCTGCGGATCCGCCCGCCAGCCGCCGAACAGCAACCGGTGCACCGCCGCGATATCCCAGCATGTGGCCAGCCGCACGCCGCCCGAGACGCACGCGCTCGCTACGGCAGGGGACCACAGCACCCAGCGGGGCCGCGCTTCCGCGTCCGCGGCGGCAACCTCCCGCAGGCCGGTTTCCGTCGATCCGCCGCCGGGCACGGCGACCGCGACCAGACTGGGCGCGACGACCAGTGCGACGAGGTCGCCGCGCCCCGCTCCGTTCTGTTTCAGCCAGGCCGCCAGCTCCACGGACCTCACCGTAGTGCTAACGCCATGCGGCCTGATACCGGGCTAGGTGGTGACCGTGGTCGGGAAACCAACCGGGCTGCGATGGCCTGCCGTGTCCACCGCCCGGACGCCGAACTGCATGTTGTCCTTGGCGATTTCCAGCGTGACGGTCGTGACGTTGCCGACGTTGGTCGCGTGGGTCCAGTTGGCGGCGCTGGTATCGCGCGAGACCACCTCGTAGCCGGCCAGGTCCGTCTCGGGGTTGGCGTCCCAGGAGAGTACGGTCGTGTTGATGCCGGCGAAGCCGGCCGGCGGCGACACGTGGATTTCCACGTTCTTCGGCGTCGCCGGGCCGGTGGCCAGCGACCACATCGCCGCGGCGTTCACCCTGGTCACCCGCGCGACGTAGTCGAAGTCCACGAACTCGATGAGGTCGCCGAACTGCACGCCGTTGATGACCTCGACGTTGCGGTGTTCGTGGTTGAAGTTCTCCCGTGGCTCGGTGATCCGGGCCGCCGGATATCCCTGCTGCTGGAACGAGAGGTGGTCGCTGCCGCGCAGGTAGCGGTCCCGCCGCCAGATCATGTCGATGTTCATGCCGGTCAGGGCGAACGGCGCGGCCTCGCCGACGAACCGGGCGAGCTGGTGGGTGGCGCCGTCGTTCTCGCCGCCGACGACCTTCATGAGGGCGACCTGGTTGGCGGTGGCCGCGGTCGGGATGCCCTCGACGAACAGCCGCACGCTGAACGGATCGGGCCGGGTGCCGTCGTGGGCTTGGGACGCGCCGACGATGTCGTTGCTGAACATGCCCTGCACGTCGTTGCCGGCCGCCTTCATCTGGTTGGCCATGAACGTGGAGCCGTACAGCCCCTGCTCCTCGCCGGCCACGGTGGCGAAGACCAGCGTGCCGGGGAACTGGTGGGTGGCGAAGACCCGGGCGAGCTCGAGCACGACCGCGACGCCGGAGCCGTCGTCGTCCGCGCCCGGTGCGTCGTCGGTGAAGTTCAGCACGTCGGTGACCCGGGAGTCCAGGTGCCCGGTCACGACGTAGAAGCGCTGCGGCGACGCGGTGCCCTGCAGCGTCGCGATGACGTTGGTGATCGTGGTCGGTACCGGGATGTTGGAGGAGACCGGCTGGACGAACGTCTGCTGCTGGACGGTCATCCGGCCGCCCGAGGTGGCCGCGAAGGCCTGCAGCTGCTCGGTCACCCACGTGGTGGCGGCGCCGATGCCGCGGGCCGGGTCGGTCTGGCTGGAGGCGGTGTGCCGGGTACCGAACTGGACGAGGCGCTGGATGGTCGCCTCGATCCGGGCGGGGTCGATCTCGCGGAGCAGCGCCCGTAGCCCGTCGTCAGGGATGAACGGAGGACTTGCCGGGCTGGCGGACGCCGAGACGGCCGTCATACCCACGAGCGGCGCCGCGACCGCGGTGGCGGCCGAGGCGGACAGGAACGCGCGGCGGGTACTGCCGGCGCGTCTGGACGAGTCGTTTTTCTCCATGCCCGGAATCATTGACAGCTGTGCGGTTTTGTCAATAGCGCATCCCCATGGCGGCACGGACTTCTTCAAGAGTTTGCGCCGCGATCTCGTTCGCGCGCTCATTGCCGCGCCGCAGCACCGACCGCGCGTAGCCAGGATCGGCCGAGAGCTCCGTCCGCCTTGCCCTGATCGGCGCGAACGTGTCGTTCACCGCGTCGACGAGCAGCGCCTTCAGCGCGGCAGCCCCGCCGCTGCCGACCTGCGCCGCCACGTCATGTGGGTCCTTCTCCAGGCACAGCGCGGCCAGCAGCACGAGGTTGGACACCTCGGGCCTGTTCTCCGGGTCGTAGGTGACCTCCCGGATCGCGTCGGTCTTCGCCCCCCGTAGCAGTCGCGCGGTTTCGTCGGCGGTCGCGGAAAGGGCGATCGAGTTCCCGCGGCTCTTGCTCATCTTCCCGCCGTCGGTGCCAAGCAGCAATGGCGCGTCGGAGAGCATGGCCTCGGGCACCGGGAACACCGGGCCGTATCGTTCGTTGAACCGTCGCGCAATCACCCGGGTCATCTCCACGTGCGGCAACTGGTCCGACCCCACCGGCACCAGGTTCGCCTTGCAGGACAAGATGTCCGCCGCCTGGTGCGCCGGGTAGCTGAACATCAGCCCGCTCACCGATGTCTGCCGCGAGTGCGCGATCTCGTCCTTCACGGTCGGGTTCCGGTTGAGTTCCGGGACCGAGACCAGGCTGAGGAACGGCAGGAGCAACTGGTTGAGAGCCGGCACGGCGCTGTGCGTGAAGATCAGCGACAGCGCCGGGTCGATGCCGATGGCCAGGTAGTCCAGCACCGCGCCGATGACGAACTCGTCGAGATGGTCGGCGCTGTCCCGGTCGGTCAGCACCTGGTAGTCCGCGATCAGCACGATGACCTCGGCGCCCTCGTCCTGGAGCCGCACCCGGTTCTGCAGCGTGCCGAAGTAATGCCCGAGGTGCAGCGGCCCGGTCGGCCGGTCCCCGGTCAGAATCCGTTTCATTCTGTTCTCCTTAGTCAACGTCCGGCCCGGGCGCGCCAAGGACATAAAAAAGGGCCGCCCGTTCACCGGACGGCCTCATGCGCACGCGCGTGACAGGTCCGCCCTTAGCCGACGGCCCGCCACTGAGCACTGCGCGATGTCATGACTGGAGAATATCAGGTTCCGCCGCCCCGCTCCGGGATGCGCCGCGCAACCCGTCCACGACGTGCCCGCCCAACCCGTCCACGACGGGCGGGGACGAGTGCTGCGACCGCGGCCCGGTTACCAGGTACGCGACCGCGGCGCACGCCTCCACACCGGCCGCGACCAGCAGACAGATAATCACCGAACGGCCAGCCAGCGGACCGGCAAGCGCCGCTCCCAGCGACATCCCGCCGATCTTGACGCTCGCGGCCGTGGTGAAGATCTGCGCTCGCATGCCGGCCGGCGCCTCCCGGTGCCGCACCTCGAACACGGCGGTGAGCTGCGGCCCCTCGCCGGCGCCGCCGGCCGCCACGGCGAGCATGGTGAACCAGCCCGGTGCCAGCGCGGCCGCGACCATGCCGCCGCCGATGACCAGCGTGCTGGCGAGCACCCGGGTGTCCGCCCGCCATCTCGTGGCTTGGCCGGCCCGCATGGCTAGCGCGGCGCTGGCGATGAGCGCCGCCGCCGCCATCGCGCTGATCAGCAGCGCGCCATGCGCGGCCGCGCCGAGCCGTTCCTTGCCGAGCAGCGGGCAGCACACCAGGAGCATCCCGATCCCCACATAAGACACGCCGGAGGTGACCGTGGCCCGCCGCAGCGCCGGCCGCTGCCAGATCGCCACCACCCCCGCCCCCACCTGCCGCCCCAGCCCGCCCCCGGCCCTGTTTCCTGCCCCGCCCCCGGCCCCGTTCCCAACGTGCCGATGGCGCCAACGGGTCGACGACTCGCGTGCCGATGGCGCCATCGGGTGGGGGTCGTGGCGTGCCGTTGGCGCCATCGGCACGGCCGGGAGCGCCAGGGAGAGGGCCACGGGGACGGCGAGGGCGGTCAGGATTGCGGCGATTAGGACCGCGGTGCGCGCGCCGAGCCAGGCGGCGGTGATCGCGGCGAGTCCGGGGCCGGCCAGACTCGCCCCGCTGAACGTCAGCGCGTCGATCGCGGAAGCACGGGGGAGTTCCTCGGGCGCGACCAGATGCGGCAGCTGCGAGGTCCAGCCGCCGGCCACGGCCGGGCTGAACACGCCGGCCGCCAGCGCGACCGGGAGCGCCGCGCCGAGCGGTACCCGCCCGGTCATGACCTGAAGTGCAAGGATGCCGCCGGCGTAGCCGGCCAGTGCGAGCGCGAGGAGCCGGCCGGGTCGCGGGCTGCGGTCGAGCAGCGCGCCGAACATCAGGCCGCCGGCGGCCGCGGCCACGGTGAGACAGGCAATCAGCGCCGATCCGGCCGCTGGCGTCCCGGTCACCGCGAAGGCCAGCAGGAGCACGGCGGGTCCGGACATCTCGTCGCCCGCCCGCGCCATCGACGCGCCGAGCAGGTAACGAGTTTTCATATTTAGACGTTACACTAGCTTCCGTGGCTGAGTCACTTCTGGGCAGTTCCGTGCACGAGTCCGCGCAGCGGGCGGCCGATCTGCTCGGCGCGCTGCTGCGCGACGAGGACGTGGTCGCGGTGCTGCGCGCGTACGGCGAGCAGGACCCGATCGAGTTGTCCGCGGCCGACGTTGCCGATTTGCGCCAGGCGGCGGTCCGGCTGCGCGAGGTGTTCGCCGCCGATGATGCGGCGCGGGCGGCGGAGCGGCTCAACGAACTGCTCGCGGGGCATGCGCATCCGCCGCGGCTGAGCACGCACGACGGCCAGTACGCCTGGCACCTGCACGTGGACAGTTCGGATGACGCGCCGTGGGGGGAGTGGTTCCTGACCTCCTCCTGCCTGGCGCTGGCGGTGCTGCTCGCGGAACGCCAGCAGCCGCCCGGCGGCATCTGCGCGTCCCCGTCATGTGGCCGGCCGTTCGTTAACACCGGCAGAGGCAGCGTCCGGCGCTACTGCTCGGCCAAATGCGGGACCCGTGAGAGGGTCGCTGCGCACCGTGGCACGCACTGACCGGTTACGGTTAGGGATGGCCGACCGGCTTCTGGTGGATTTGGGTGCGGACGGTCGCGCGTCTGTCGCGTCGTGGCTGGACGGTGACGAGTTCCCGGATAGCGGCGAGTCGTTTGACCTGTCGTGGCCGCTGGACGCGGACGCGCTGGAGGAACTGCGCTGGTACCTGGAGGAGTACCTGTCCGTGCCGGTCGGGGTGCGGGAGTACGTGCGTGCCCGGACGGATCAGCCCATGTCGTTATGAAAACATGGGTTTATGGAGTATGCGCATCTAGGACGTTCCGGGCTGTCGGTCAGCCGCCTGTGCCTCGGCACGATGAACTTCGGCCCGCTGACCACGCCGGAGGATTCGCGCGCGATCATGGACCGCGCGCACGAGGTCGGCATCAACTTCTTCGACACGGCTAACCGGTACGGCGGCGCGGCGAGCCCGCCGGGCCAGGTCGCCGGGCACGCCCAGGCGCACCCCGGCTGGACCGAGGAGATCATCGGGGAGTGGTTCGCGTCCGGCGGCGGGCGCCGGGAGCGCACGGTGCTGGCCACCAAGCTGTACGGCGCGATGGGAGACTGGCCCAACCAGGGCAAGCTCTCCGCGCTGAGCATCCGCCGCGCCTGCGACGACTCGCTGCGCCGGCTCCAGACCGACTACATCGACCTGTACCAGATGCACCACATCGACCGGGACACCCCGTGGGACGAGATCTGGCAGGCGATGGAGGTTCTCGTCAATCAGGGCAAGATCCTCTACGTCGGCTCGTCGAACTTCGCTGGCTGGCATATCGCGCAGGCGAATGACATCGCCGCAGCTCGTGGCTTTTTCGGCCTGGTCAGTGAGCAGTCCATCTACAACCTGCTGACCAGGGAAGTCGAGCTGGAGGTGCTGCCGGCGGCGCTGGAGTACGGCGTCGGGGTGATCCCGTGGTCGCCGCTGCACGGCGGGCTGCTCGGCGGCGTGCTGCGCAAGGAGCGGGAAGGGCGCCGCCGGCTGGCGGGCCGTGCCCAGGAGGAGGTCGCGAAGAACCGCGAGCGGATCGAGGCCTACGAGGATCTGTGCGACAAGCTCGGCGAGGAACCGGCCAACGTGGCGCTGGCCTGGCTGCTGCACCAGGACGCGGTCACCGCGCCGATCACCGGGCCGCGCACCATCGGTCAGCTGGAGGACTCGCTGCGCGCCGTGGAACTGACGCTGGACGAGGACGTGCTGAAGCGGCTCGACGAGCTGTTCCCCGGCTACCGGTCCGCCCCTGAGCATTACGCCTGGTGAGAAAATGCGTGTGCTCTTGTCGACATACGACTCGCGCGGGGGCGTCGAACCGCTGGCGGCGCTCGCGGTGCGGCTACGGGAACTCGGCGCGGAAGCGCTGGTGTGCGCCCCGCCGGACTGCGCGGAGCGCCTGGCCGAAGTAGGCGTGCCGCTGGTGCCGGTCGGCGAGCCGGTGCGCCAGCTGGTGCACGGGGCGAAGCCTCCATCGCAGGCTGACGTGCCCCGGCGCGCAGCCGAGATCATCGCCTCCTGGTTCGGCAAGGTCACCGCGGTCGCGGCAGCCCTGGCCGCACAGACCCGCGCACGGGCGGCTGCCGTGGCCGGCATGATCCGCACCGACGGGACGACGGTCGCCGCGAAACTGCTATTCGACGCGACCTGAATCGCTGTGCTCAGAGTGTCTGCCCCATGGTCGTGGGAGTCCCATGACTCTATGGCAAGGTTGTGAGTCATACACGGGGAAGGACGATGAATGACACAGCGACCGGCACCTAGCGCTCGCGAGTACGGCAAGTTCTTCGACGAGATCGCGGGCGAGTATGACAGCATGCGGCCGGCGTATCCCGACAGGCTCGTCGATCAGGCTTGTCAGGTGGCGGGTCTCGGTCACCGTGACCGCGTGCTTGAGATCGGGTGCGGATCCGGGCAGCTCACGCGCAGCCTCCTTGCCCGCGGCTTGCGCGTCACAGCGGTCGAACCTGGCAAGAACCTCTTGGCCCTGGCCAGGAAGAACCTTGAGGGCGCCGGGACCGTGGAGTTTATCAATGCCAGGTTTGAAGATGTGCCACCCATTCACGGGCATTTCGCGGCCGTCTTCTCCGCATCCGCGCTGCACTGGGTGGATCCCGCGGTTAGCTGGCGCAAGATCGCCGACGTGCTGGTGCCCGGTGGCACGCTTGCGCTCCTGTCGTACTTCGGACTGGAGGAGCAGCGGACCAAGGAAGATCAGGACATGATGCTGGCTGCCCTCTCGCGAGTCGCGCCAGAGGTTGCCGCTACCTGGCCCCCCTACAGAGACCTTGACGCCACGCTTACCGGGGCGGAACAGCGCCGGGGTAACGTCTCGGCCGTGTGGGCATGGCTTGGCAGCCACGACGTTGCGGAGGACTATGCCAGCGATCTGTTCGATGATGTTCAGGTGGCGGTGATACCGCTGCTCCTCGAGCATACTGCCGGCGAACTGAACGCGATCCTCCGCACGATGTCGTATTACGCCGGGCTCGGGCCGGCTCAGCGTCAGGCCCTTGAGCGCGAGAACGAGGCTATTTACGAGCGGCTCGGGCGGCCGATTCGGTCAAGCACCGTCGCGACGCTGGTCACGGCGCATTCAATGGGGCTGGCTTGAGGTAACCCAACCGGGGGAGGGAGCGCCGAAAACGGTTGTCCGGGAGAAGGTGTCCCAGGCTAGGGTCTTGGTCATGCATTCGGTCGACAGCATCGCCGATGAGTATGTGGAGCGGGCGGCCGCCTTGGACCCGGCGCTTGCCACCTTCGCAGGGATCGCCGGACACGACTGTGAACTGCCGGATCTGAGTGCTGACGGCTTCGCCGGACGGGCCGAGCTGGATCGCTCGACCCTGGCGGCCCTTGATGCGGCCGAGGCACCGGGGCTGCGTGAGCAGGCCGCGCGGGCCGCGATGCGGGAGCGGCTGGCCCTGGCGGTGGAGCGCTATGACGCCGGGGACACGACCAGCGACCTCAATGTGATTGACAGCTGGGTGCAGCATGTGCGCGAGCTGTTCGATCTGATGCCCGCCGAGGGTGAGGAGGCCGCCGCCGCGGTCGCCAGGCGCATGGCCGCGGTGCCGGAGGCATACCGCCAGTTCTCGCAGACCTTGCTCGACGCGGCGCGGAACGGCCGGCCCCCGGCCCGGCTGCAGGTCGAGGAGGTCGCCAAGCAGTGCGCCGCCTGGGTCACGCCGGAGCACTGCTTCTACGACGGACTGGTCAAGCGGCTGACCGGGGTCCCTGACTCGCTGCGCGGGGAACTGGACACGGCGGCCCGCGAGGCGACTGCCGCCACGGCCGGGCTCGGCGCCTTCCTGCGCCGTGAGCTGGTGCTGCTGGCCCGGGAGAAAGACGCGTGCGGACCGGAGGTCTACGCGCGGGCGTCGAGGTACTTTCTCGGCGCCGCCGTGGACCTGGCGGAGGCCTACGCCTGGAGCTGGGAGGAGATCGCCCGGCTGCGTGCCGAGCAGGCGCGCGTCGCCAGCCTGATCCGGCCAGGCGCCAGCCGGGAGGAAGCCATGGCGGTCCTGGACAAGGACCCGGCGCGGCGCATCGAGGGCCGGGAGAACTTCCGCGCCTGGATGCAGGAACTGGCTGAACGCGCCATCTCGCAGTTGCACGGAACGCACTTCGACATCCCGCCGCCCGCGCAGCGGATCGAGGCCAGGATCGCTCCGGTCAACGATGGCGGGATCTACTACTCCGGGCCCTCCGAGGACTGGTCCCGGCCCGGACGGATGTGGTGGTCGGTGCCTTCGGGTCTTGACAGCTTCGCGACCTGGAAGGAGGTCACGACCGTCTACCACGAGGGTGCTCCCGGTCACCACCTGCAGGTCTCGCAGTCCCTGACCGAGCGGGAGAACCTGAACCGCTGGCAGCGGCTGATGTCCTGGGTCTCTGGCCACGGCGAGGGCTGGGCTACCTACGCCGAGCGGCTCATGGGTGAGCTCGGATACCTCGACGACGACCCGGGGGCGTACCTCGGGATGCTCGACATGCAGATGATGTCCGCCGCCACCGTGGCCCTGGATATCGGGGTGCACCTGGAGCTGGAGATCCCCAAGGGCACCGGCTGGCGGGAGGGCGAGCACTGGACTGTCGGGACCGCCTGGGAGTTCCTGCAGGCACACTCCAGCTGGGACCAGAAGCGGCTGCGCTTCGAACTGCACCGCTACCTCGGCTGGCCCGGGCAGGCCCTGTCCTACAAGCTCGGCGAACGAGTCTGGCTCCAGGCCAGGGAAGAAGCCAGAGCCAGGGCCGGAGGCGCCTTCAGCCTCAAGGACTTCCACTCCAAGGCGCTCAGCCTGGGCGCCATGGGCCTGGACCCGCTGCGTGCGGCCCTGTCCCGCTGCTAGGACCTTCTCCGCCGATAACGACGACGTGATCATAGCTATCCCTTTCCCACGTCTGTATAATGGGCCGTGGGGCACTCAACGGGGCACTCAACGCTAACTCAAGACTGGAGAGGAGCCATGGGCCAAACCGATCAGCGGTTCCCGCTCGGTTCCGAGGAGTTGCAGCGTTTTCACCGCGACGGCTATATCGGGCCGTTGGATCTGTATGACCCGGATGAAATGGAAGCTCAACTCCGGGCTCTGAGACCGAAGCTGCTTAATACCAAGAAATCTATTTACAGCTCGGCGCAAGCAGTTTCTGGAATTACCAACCTATCCAGCTATGACCGTCATATCGACATTGAGTTCCTCGCCCGCCATGTTACTCGTCCGGAGATCGTAGACCGGGTAGCCAGCATACTTGGACCCAATGTCCTGTGCTGGCGCAGTGAATTCTTTCCCAAGTATCCGGGCGACGAGGGGACCGACTGGCACCAGGCCGACAACTTCTCCAACGTCGCCGGATCGAAGCACCCGCAGATCGTATGGCCCGAGGACGCCGAGTTCGGCGGGACCATCACCGTCTGGACGGCCTTTACCGACGCCTCTATCGAAATGGGCTGCCTGCAGTTCATACCTGGCTCGCACAAGACGATGAACTATGATGAGTCCAAGGTAATGACCTACGATGCGGAGCGCATAAATAACGTTACCAAAGAGGGCGTCAAACGAGGTTTCTTCGGTTATGACTATCGGCAGCTGCAGAAGGACCCGGACTGGAGCCCAGACGAGTCGAAAGCCGTCTCCATGGTGATGCGGCAAGGTCAGTTCGTCATTTTCTGGTCAACGCTCATGCACGCTTCGCACCCGCATACCGCGCCAACCGACCAGATGCGCCTCGGCTACGCCAGCCGCTATCTGCCCACGTCAGTACGCGTATACCCCTATTCCGACTCGCTCGAAGAGTTCGGTGGCTCGGCCAGTCTCGAGCGATTCGGCAACGTGCTCGTGGCCGGCGCAGATGAGTTCCACCACAATCGCTTCATTGACCGCACTGTCAATGGTTTTCCATTTCCCGTGCGTTAGGAGGTGAGTCAGACGAGCGACCAGGGCGGTCAGGCCGCGATCGAGCGGTGGGTTGTCGACGTATGTGCTCAACTGGGGTTGCCCGTCGCCGACGGCGATGACGACTTCTTCGAGGCCGGCGGCACGTCCCTTGCGGTGGTACGCCTCGTTGCCAGGGTCGAGGAGGAATTCGGCGAAGAAGCGTTCAGCCCGGAAGAGCTCATCGAGGAGAGCACGGTCCGCCAGATCGCGGCCGCGATACTCCGCAACATCACTACCGGCACCGTACCCAGCGCCGCTGAGCACTAGGAACAAGCGACTTGCCTGCCCGCGGTGACAAGCGCTTGACCGTCCTCCGCCGAGCGGCCGGACGCCCAGCGATGACGTTGATATGTGTGCCATTCGCCGGTGGGAATCCGGAGGTCTTCTGTCCGTGGGCGCAGTGGCTGGACACCGATATCGACCTGCTGGCGGTCAGGCTGCCAGGTCACGGCCCCCGCATGCGGGAGACGCCGTTCGGTAGCTGGGACGAGCTCGTCGATGACACCCTTGACGCGCTGGCGCCGTCTCTCTCCCATCCGCATGCCTTCTACGGGCATTGCTTCGGCGGGCGGCTGGCCTATGAACTCGCCCATCGCGCTCACACAGCGATGACCCTTCGGCTATTCATAGCTGCTTGCCGGAGTCCGGATACGCCGTCCGCGGAGGCTCCAGTGCACGAGTTGCCAGATGCCGACTTCTGCTCGGCCCTGGCCAGGATGGGTATCGCACCGGCGGAGGTGCTCAGCAACGCGGCGCTGATGAGGATTCTGCTTCCTGCCGTCCGGAGCCAGATAAGGCTGGCAGAGCTGTGGGGTGACCGGCATGGCGCAAGCTTGGACGTTCCCATCACCGCCATGTACGGACAGGAGGACCTGACTAGCGAACGGCAGGGCATGACGGGCTGGCCAGGCTTCACCACACGAGGATGCGAATTCATCGAGATCCCCGGCGGCCACTTCTTCCTGCAGGCAAATCCTCCGCTGCTGCGTGACATCATCAATTCGCGGCTGGCGGTGACACAGTGGAGCGCCTGATCTGCCCGGCGGAGGCGCTCACAGCCCACCGCCGTATCAATGAAACAGACCGGCCCTACCCGAGCCAGAGCAGCATCAAGGAACTGTTCGAGCGCTGCGCCGAGGATTTCGGCGGGCGGACCGCGATCGTGCACGGCGCGGAGGCCTTGACCTACCGCGACCTGAACCGGCTGGCCAACGGCATGGCAAGCGACCTCCGCCAGCAGGGTGTGACCCCGGGTGACTGTGTTGCGCTCAGCGTCGGCCGCTCACCCGAGCTGATCGTGTCGCTTCTTGCGATCATCAAGTGCGGCGCGTCGTATCTTCCACTGGATGCGTCCTGGCCACGCAGTCTTCTCGCGAAGATCCTCGACGCGGTCGACTGCAGGCTGGTACTTCTCGGGCAGGGACGTTCCCCGGCCGTGCGGCTGCCAGCCGAGAGGCTGCTGACGGTCGGCCTCTCACGCCTGGCTCAGATCGATGTCAACCCCAGCGCCGACGTCGGTGCTGAGGCGATCGCCTACATTAACTTCACCTCGGGCACAACGGGAGATCCCAAAGGGGTCCCGATCCAGCACCGGAGCATCGCGCGGCTCGTGTTCGATGCGGTGTATGCGCCGCTAGACGAGAACTCGGTGCTGCTGCACCTGTCGCCGGTGACCTTCGACGCGGCCACGTTCGAGATCTGGGGAGCATTGCTGCACGGCGGGACCTGCGTCCTGTACCCGCCGGCCCACCTGAGGTTTTCCGCCCTCCGCCAGGTGGTGCGGGATGCCGGCGTGTCCGTGGCGTTCGTCACGACCGCCCTGTTCAATGCCGTCCTCGACGAAGCGCCGGACACGCTGGATATGGTCGGCACGATCCTCACCGGCGGTGAGCGGTATTCTCAGCGGCGGATGAGCGAGGCGCTCAGGCGATACGGCCCCGGGCGCCTAGTGCACGTCTACGGTCCCACCGAGTGCACCACGTTCGCCACGTACCATCCGGTGAACGAGGTGCCCGACGAGCCGGGAAAGCTGCCCATCGGCAAGCCCATCCAGAACACCCGGGTCTACCTGGCCCAAGACAATCGCCTGTGCCGGCCTGGTGACATAGGTGAGATCCTGATCGCGGGCCCGGGACTGTCGCCGGGTTACCTGGGTGCGGCCAACGGAGGGCCGACCGCTTTCTCGGAGTATGACATCGGCGGGGTAGTGGAACGGGTATACCGGACCGGTGACTACGGCTACCTGCTCGGCTCGGGCGAGCTGATCTTCGAAGGCCGCCGAGACGATCAGGTGAAGGTGAGCGGCTTCCGGATCGAAATGGCCGAGCTATCCCGGGTCATCGGGGACCATCCACGGGTGCGGCAGAGCTACATCACGGTCGCCGAAGCGATGGCGGGTGACAAGAAAATCGTCGCGTTCGTCGTCGGTTACGCATCCGGCTTGACGGTGCCGGAGGTGCTGGAGCACATTCAGGCGCGGGTACCACCGTATATGGTGCCCTCGATCGTGCAGCTCTGCGACCAGCTGCCGCTGACGGCAAGTGGCAAGGTGGACCGGCGAGCGCTTCTCGCGAGCTGCCCGGTGCGCCTGAGCGAACCGGCCGAAGAGAAACCGCCGGAGTGAACGGGGGCTAACCCAGCTCGTAGATCATGTCACGCAGAAGCGCGCCCACTCCGCCCGCGATAGTTCCGCCTATCGCGTCGCGATACAGCCTGCTGACAGGCGAATCCTGCCGGTATCCCCGGGCGCCATGGCACATCAGGCACTGCTGGGCCGCGGTGACCGCGAGCTCGGTGGATTTGACTTTGAGTATTGACGCGGTGCGGGTGTCCAGCCGCCCCAGGCATTGCTGCCGGGCCGCATGAAGCGCGTACTGGCGGACCAGCTCAAAGTCACAGTCCAGTTCGGCGACCTGCTGGCGGATGGCCTGCTTGGCGCCCATCGGGGAGTCGCCGATCCGGTGCTCGCGGACAAAGGCGCGCAGCAATTCGAGGCAGTAACCAATGCCGCCGACCGCGAGCAGCCCGGCTATGAGCCGTTCTAGGTCCAAGGCCTTCATGAGCTGGACCAGCGCCTGGCCGGGACGGCCTAGCAGGCGGCCGGGAGGCACCGGCACGCCAGCGAATTCCACGGTGCACGCGTCGGCGCTGCGCCAGCCAAGCAAGGGCTGCTCCTGCCGGGTGATGCCGGGCAGGTTGGCGTCTATCAGCAGCAAGCTGGCTTGGCTCAGCACTCTGCTAGTGGGCGCGGCGGAAGCGGTCCTGACAAGCGTGACGAAGAAGTCAGCCGCAGACCCGTTGGTGACGTAGCATTTCTTGCCCGTGACCCGGTAGCCGCCGTCGGGACGTGCCTCAGCGTGCGTGCCCAGGTTCCGCAAGTCAGATCCGGCGTTGTCCTCGGTCATCGCCAGCGCGGCTATCCGCCGGCCTTGGCGCGCGGCGGGCAGGTACTCCGCTCGCTGTTCGTCGTCGCCGAACAGTTCCAGATAAGACAGAGCCATGTACGCATGAACGCCGATCGCGGCGCGGACACCCGCATAACCGGTCCGTCCAAGCTCGTCGAGGAAAATAGCGCTCCGCATGAACTCCGGACCCGTGTGAGCCAGACCGAGCAGTCCGCGGTCGCCCAGCGATCGCCAGCCTTGCCTGTCGATCTTCCCAGTGGCTTCCCAGCTCTCTGCGTGCGGCAGCACGATGTCGGCCAGCGCGGAACGCACATGCTCTCTGAACGGACCGTCGTCATCAGTCATCCCGTGACCCCCGCGATCGCGCAGTAACCGACCCAGGTTCCCGGGCTCAACGCCGCGCGAGCCCGCCGCTGCCGCCCTACCTATCCGGCGTCCGCCGGTGGCTCGCCGCTCATACGGATGGCTTCGATCCTACCCAGCGCTGCGAGAGCGTGGTCGACGCTGATGGCCAAACTCTCGGTCACAGGGCTACGCCCAGTACCAGACCTGGTGCGAGATCGTCGCTCTGGCCGCAGCGGCCGCAGACTACGGCAGCAGGCACGACCCGACACTCAAAAGAGCCCTCGGACCAGCGCCTCAGGCCACAGCATCACGGACGCGAAAGATCGAGGTTAGGCCGACCACCGCCCAAATCGCACGGTTGCCGTCAATCGGCGGATCCAGGTAAAGTGACCTTAATGCATCTCCTCAACCGGCGGGCATGCGAGGAGTTATGATCGGCTGCTTACCAGGTTCTATCCTGCTATGTGCCAGGTGAATGAGACATCCAGTATCGTAAGTTATTTCACAAATCTGGCTACGCCTTAGGGAATCAGGAAGGATTTACGGAAAGGTAACTGGTCAAATTAGTCAGGAGTGTGTATTGTGTCGTCCTCAGGTTCCTTCGCTCTCAGCCAAGAGGAACTAGCGAGATTTTCTCAGGATGGCTTCATTGGCCCCTTTACGCTCTACGAGCCAGAGGAGATGGAGGCAAATCTTCGCGCTCTCAGGCCGAAGCTCCTTAACGTCAAGAAATCGATCTATGGCGACGGTGAGACGATTTCAGGAAGTGCCAGTTTCTCTAGTTATGATCGTCATCTCGATATCGACTTCCTGGCGCAACATGTTACACGCCCGGAGATCGTCGACCGAGTGATGTCCATACTGGGACCCGACACGCTATGCTGGCGCACCGAATTCTTTCCGAAGTACCCTGGCGATGAGGGAACAGACTGGCACCAGTCCGATAATTTCTCGAATTTTGCGGGTTCGAAGCACCCGCAGATCCTCTGGCCGGAGGACTCGGAGTTCGGCGGGACCATAACAGTCTGGACGGCATTCACTGAAGCTACCGTTGACAACGGATGCCTTCAGTTCATTCCCGGCTCTCACACCGCAATGAATTATGACGAGTCTAAAGCTATGCCGTATCAGGCCGACGCTATGAATTCTGTCACCAAGAACGGCGTTAAACGAGGCTTCTACGGATACGATTATCGTCAACTGCAAAAGGATCCGAACTGGGCTCCTGATGAATCAAAGGCCGTCTCACAGGTGATGCGTCAAGGCCAATTCATCATGTTCTGGTCGACTCTGATGCACGCGTCGCATCCGCACTCGGGAAACACAGACGCAATGCGGCTTGGATTCGCCGGAAGATACCTGCCAACCTACGTCAGGGTCTATCCCTATTCTGATTCACTGGAAGAGTTCGGGAAGAAAGCAAGCCTGGATCGTTTCGGCAATGTCTTGGTCTCCGGGGAAAACAAGTACGAATACAATCGATTCGTCGACTCTACAGTCAACGGATTCCGTTTCCCCGTCCGCGCGGCGAAGGCGGTTGAGCATGACTGAAAACGATGCACAAGCATGGGTTATTGACGCTTGCCGCGACTTCAAACTGACGACGAGCGGGCCGGAAGACGATTTCTTTAGCATTGGCGGTACTTCCATAACGCTGCTGCAGCTCATGACAAAGGCCGAAGAGGAACTCGGCGTGGCTCTGGAGCCAGAGGACGTCCTGGAAGCCGGTACTCTTCGCGGCATAGCAGCACTGCTGGTTCGATAATCCGTCCCCGTCAGGCCATCCTCCGCACCAGAAAAGAAACGGTCCCGCTCGGCACTGAAGGCGGGGCTAAAGGCGGCGGAGGATCGTGTGGATACTTTGGAGAACATGAATCCGCTTCCGCTGACAGCGCTGCAAGAGCAATTTCTGCTGCACCGGATGAGCCGTCGCAGCGGACCAGATCCCTATGTGATACAGCTTCTTTTCCGCGTTTCAGGACCGCTCGATGCGCAGAAGCTGCGGCTCGCGGCTGAAAGACTGGTCTCCATCCACCCCTGCTTCAGGACGGCATTCTTGTCGGAAGGCAGAGAAAAGCCAGTCCAAGTCGTGATGCCGGAGGTGCGCCTAGACTGGCGGGACCACGATTTCTCGTCGTTGAATGGCGAACAGAAACAGCTGGCGCTTTCAGATCTCATCCATTTTTACAAGATGATCGAGTTCGACCTCGCTGTTCCGCCGGCTGCCATATTTGCTCTCGCGAAGCTATCGGCGCATGACTATCGGCTCATCATAACCCACCATCACATCATTTTCGACGGATGGTCGGTGGAACTGCTCTTTAAAGAACTCTTCGAGCTGTACTCCGCGCATCAGGATATGTGGCCTAGCGAGCCAGAGTCTTCCTTCAGGGAGTATCTTGAGTGGCTAGGCACGAGGGATCGAAATAAGGCGCTCGATGCTTGGCGTGCGCTTTTGGCTGATCAGGAGGAGCCGAGCTTGCTGTCGCCCGCGCTGAGCACGCAAGCGGGCTCGGCGCTAGGTGGACTATTCCGGGATTACGGCGCTCTCAAGAGTTCGGCGAAGCCGACGCGAGAAGTCGAGGTTCCGCTCGGAGAGGATCTCTGGGCAGGTATTGTTTCCGCCGCTCGCAGCAGTGGAGCGACGCTTGCCACGCTGATACACGGTGTCTGGGGAGTCTTGGTCGGTCGCCTGACCGGGAGCCGGGATGTCGTGTTCGGCAGTGTGGTGGCCGGCCGCAGCGGAGGCATGGCGAGGCTAGATGAAGTAATCGGCCTTTGCATTAATACAATACCGGTGAGGGTCCGATGGGAGCGCGATGATTCATTCCGGGAGCTTATGCGGCGCTTGCAGCGTTCCTATCTGAGCATGTTGAAGTTCGATTTCATTGGCCTGGCAGAGATTTCGGGAGTGGTACAGCGGCGTGAGCTGTTCGATTCCATCGTCAACATTGCCAGTTACGCGCCCGACGGGCTTGCGCGCGATATCAGAATTGGTCAGGTCCGTTTCGAACGAGTCGAGGTGACGGACTGGGTCAGCTACCCCCTTGCATTGCAGGTGTTTCCCGATGAGCAGGGCAAGATCCAGCTCAAGTTCTGGCCTGATGTGATTGATCGGGGGGTTGCGGAGGAGCTTGCGGGGCGTCTGGTGCGGTTGCTGGGGGTGGTTGCGGCTGATCCGGGTGTGCGGGTGGGTGAGGTGGAGGTGTTGTCCGCGGCGGAGCGCGG
>Ga0207664_10000248_pt1 | contig 40495 bp, 38 predicted proteins | sample LARL83metaG_FD_184349 | JGI IMG/M metagenome (GOLD analysis project Ga0207664, IMG submission 184349) | Corn, switchgrass and miscanthus rhizosphere microbial communities from Kellogg Biological Station, Michigan, USA - LAR L8-3 metaG... | ecosystem: Host-associated > Plants > Roots >...
GCCGGGGCTGGGTCAGCGCGGTCCTGGTGCTCGGGCTCATGGTGCCGGTGGTCGGGGTAGCGGTGTTCCTGCGCTGGGTGAGCGGCCCGCTGCACGACACCACCAGCATGGTGCGCAGCCGGGCGCGGGGTGACATGCAGATACGAGTGGTCCCCAGCGGTCCGGCCGACCTGCGGGACCTGGCCCAGTCCATGAACTTCCTGTCAGACGAGACCAACCGGATGCGGGAGGCGGAGGCCGACCGGGACCGGTTGCAGGCTGGCGTGCGCCAGGCCGCGATCCGCATCCGTGAGCACCTGCGCGGCCAGGAGATCCTCACCGAAGCGGTCACCGCGGTCCGCGAGCACCTGCGGGTGGACTGGGTGTACGCCGGGATCGTCAGGGGAGGGCAGCTCACCCTGGAGGGCGTCAACGAGAGCGCCCGGGCCGCCGACGGTGACATGGTCGGCTACCTCCCGCCCGACGCCATCGACTGGCTCCGCGGTATCTACCGGAACCGGTCCAGTCACCGGGTCCAGGACCTGGCCGGGCCGGAGGCGCAGGACATTCCGGTGCAGATCCGCAAGGGGCTGCTCGAACTGGGCGGGGCCTGGAGCACGCAAGGCTGTACGAGGGAGAGGAGCACCTGGTCGCCGAACTGAAGTCGCTCGACGCGGCCAAGACCAGCTTCCTCGCATCCGCCTCCCACGACCTGCGGTCCCCGCTCACCAGCATCATCGGCTACGTCGAGATCCTGGCCGACGGCGACGAGGGCAGATTGCTCCCCACCCAGGCCAGGATGCTGGACGCGGTGGACAGGAACGCACGCAGGCTGATGACCCTGATCGAGAACATGCTCACCACCGCCAAGATCGAGATGGGCGGGTTCACCACCCGGCGGAGCCCTGTGGACCTGGCCGGTCCATCGCGCGCACGATCGTGGCGAACCATCAGGGGGACATCAGCGTGGAATCCGCCGAGGGCGCGGGCACGACCGTGACCGTGCGGATCGCGCTGGCAAAGACGGACGTGCCACCGGCACGGACGGACCGCGCCGGTGGCAGTCTCCCGGGTTGAGCCGGGAACCCCCCGCCCTGATAACGCCCCGCCAGGCGGCATCAGGGCGGGAGCCGGGCGCTTCTAAAGGCCTTCGTTGATCAGCCGGCCGGCCTTTTCGTACTTCTGCGGGTCCCGCTTCTTGTAGTAGAGGGCGGCGCCGATGCCGATCAGCACCACGGCGAGATCGATCGGCCCCAGCCAGTAGGCATAGCTGTAGCTGGACGCACCGAGGAACCCGATGTTGGTGAACAGCAGGTACACGACGAACACCTGGGAGACGAACGCGAGCAGCGGCGCCAGGCGGGTCTTCCACCAGTGCACCTCGTCGCGGTGGTAGCGCTCGTAGTAGATCAGGATCGCCAGCGAGACCAGGGCCTGCACGGACAGGATGATGATCACGCCCATGAGCGCCATCAGCCCGTAGACCTGCACGTAGGCCTGGGAGGTCGGGTCGTTGGTGCCGGTGAAGATGGCGAACAGCGCGATGATGAAGGCGGCGATCAGCGACTGGGTGACCGAGGCGATGTGCGGGCTCTTCCACTTGGGATGGGTCCTGCCGAGTGCCCTTGGCATGAAGCCCTCCCGGCCAAGGGAGTAGAAGTACCGCGCGGTGGTGTTGTGGAACGCCATGCCGCAGGCGAACGACCCGGTGATGATCAGGTAGCTCATGATCGAGGCGACCCAGTGGCCCGCGTACTGTCCGGCGGGGTGGAGGTAGAAGCTGGCCGGGTCGCTCTGGGCCGCGGCGATCGCGGCGTTGGCGTTCGGGTACCCGCCCAGCGGCGCCCACGAGGTAAGCGTGTAGAAGATGCCCAGGCCGATCACCGAGATGTACAGCGCCCGGGGCACGATCCGCTTCGGGTCGCGGGACTCCTCGCCGTAGTTGGGCGCCATCTCGAAGCCGACCCAGGACCAGAACGCGAAGAACAGCCCGATGCCGATCGCCCCGGCGACGATGCCGTGCGAGGCCGGGAAGCTCTTGAACGCGTTCACCGGGTTGATCGCGCTGAAGTTCACGTTGCCGTGGCCGAACAGGAAGATGTCGAAGATGATCAGGATGGCGACCTCGCTGATCAGGCCGATCGCCAGCAGGTTCGCCGAGACACGGACGTCGAAGTAGGCCAGCACCCCGATGAGCGCGATCATGAACAAGGCCAGCCAGGGCCAGCCGACGTTCCACCCGAACTGAGCCAGTTTCAGGTTGAGGAAGTAGGCGAACCCGCCGGCCAGCGATGCCTCGAACACCGAGTACGCCACCAGCGAGCCGAAGCCGGTGCCGATGCCCAGTTCCCGGCCCAGCCCGTGGCTGATGTAGGAGTAGAAGCCGCCCGCGGTGGTCTTCTTCCGCGCCATCGCCACATAGCCGACCGAGAAGATCACCAGCACGATCGTGGCGAACATGAACGCCGCGGGGGCGCCGATGCCCTGCCCGAAGCCCACCACGATCGGCGTGTTGAACATCATGGCCGAGATGGGCGCGGCCCCGGTGACCGTCAGGAAAAGGACGCCGCCGAGACCGACGGCGCCCCTGCGGAGCTTGGCGACATCGCTGCGCTGGGAGACGTCGAAGTCCTCGGGGACTGCGGCGCCGGTCCCGCCAACAGAGGTGTCGGACTGTGCCATGATTCCTCCCCGGAAACGGGGCGCACCCGGGTGGTCCCGGTGCGTTATTGGTTGGGGATGTGCGTTGTGGTACACGTCACAGCGCGGACGGTATCACCTGGTAGAAACCCTGACAAGACATCTGGTTCTGGAAATATGTAGTTAACAAAGACCGGTTGACACTAATCGGTCACATCCGGTATTCGTTTGGTTGAACCAAACGGGCGGGGTGCGAACGTGCCCTTGGGCCGCGGCGCGGATGTGCAGAGTGCCCAGCGGCGCAGGGCGCCCCGCGCCGGACGCGTGCCTGGTTGCTGCAGGCGCGACGGTGCTGTGCCAGAGGCGCGGAGGTGACTGTGGCCGAGGAACTCATCGCCTTCGCCTCCAAGGGCGACATGCTCGCCAAGTCCAAGGAGTTCTGGAACCCGTCCAAGACGCAGTTCTGGGTGGACTCGGGCGTCCCGCTGGTCATCGACCGGCGCGAGGGCTACTTCATCTACGACGTCGAGGGCAAGCGCCTGATCGACACCCACCTCAACGGCGGCACCTACAACCTGGGCCACCGCAACCCCGAGGTGGTGGCCGCCGTCACCGCCGCCATGCAGCACTTCGACATCGGCAACCACCATTTCCCCTCGCTGGCCAGGACGGCGCTTTCCGAGGCGCTGGTGAGCACCGGCCCGCCCGGCATCGCGAAGGTGGTCTTCGGCAGCGGCGGCGGCGAGGCGATCGACATCGCGCTCAAGACCGCCCGGCACGCCACCAAGCGGCGCAAGATCGTCTCGGTCGCCAAGGCGTACCACGGGCACACCGGGCTCGCCGTCGCCACCGGGGACGAGCGGTTCTCCACCCTTTTCCTTGCCGACCGTCCCGACGAGTTCAGCCACGTGCCGTTCAACGACCTGGCCGCCATGGAGCAGGCGCTGCGCGGCAAGGACGCCGCTGCGGTGATCATGGAGACGATCCCCGCCACCTACGGCTTCCCGCTGCCCGCCCCGGGCTACCTGGCCGGGGTCAAGCGGCTGTGCGAGGCGCACGGCGCGCTGTACATCGCCGACGAGGTGCAGACGGGGCTGATGCGAACCGGCGAACTGTGGGCGATCAGCAAGCACGGCGTGGTGCCGGACATCCTGGTCACCGGCAAGGGCATCTCCGGCGGCATGTACCCGATCAGCGCGGTCCTGGTCAGCGAGGCGGCGGCGGGCTGGCTCAGCGAGGACGGGTTCGCGCACATGTCCAGCTTCGGCGGCGCGGAGCTTGGCTGCGTGGCGGCGCTGAAGACGCTGGAGATCACCTGCCGCCCCGAGGTCAGGTCGATGGTGCACTACATCGCGGACCTGATCGGCGCCGGGTGCCGGAAGATACAGGCGAACTACCCGGACTGGTTCGTCGGCATCAGGCAGGACGGCCTGGTCATGGGGCTGGAGTTCGACCACCCGAGGGGCGCCCAGTTCGTCATGCGGCGGCTCTACGAGGCCGGGGTCTGGGCGATCTTCTCGACCCTCGACCCGCGGGTGCTGCAGTACAAGCCGGGCGTGCTGATGACGCCCGCGCTGTGCGAGGAACTGCTCGACCGCACCGAGCACGCCATCGGCCTCGCCGCCCGCGACGCCCGCTCCGGCCGGAGCCAGCCATGACCGCGCCCGCCCGGGCGGCCGGCCCCGTCGCCGAGCCGTCGGGGGCGATCAGCTTCGAGGTGCTCAGCGATCCCGCGGGCGTGCCCCGGGCCAGGGCCATGCTGCAGCGGGCCGAATGGGCGGCCCGGGCGTTCGCCCGCTACGACAAGCAGGCCGTGGACCGGGTGGTGCACGCCGCTGCCCGGGCCGGGGCCGCCCAGGCGCGCGAGTACGCGGAATGGGCGGTCCGTGAGACCGGGTTCGGCGTGGCCGACCACAAGGTCATCAAGAACCTGGCGTGCAGCACGGGCCTGGTCGAGGCGTACGCCACCCACGACTACGTGACCCCGCGGTTCGACCCGGCCGCGAAGATCGTTGAGATCCCGCGCCCGGCCGGGGTGATCCTCGCCCTCACTCCCTCCACCAACCCGGTCGCCTCGGTGTTCTTCAAGGCCCTGCTGGCGCTGATGACCCGGAACGCGGTGATCATCAGCCCGCACCCACAGGCCGCGGAATGCTGCGCCGACGCCGCGCGGGCGCTGGAACGGGCCGCCGTGGCCGCCGGTGCCCCCGAAGGCGTCATCCAGGTGGTGGACCGGCCCTCGGTGCCACTCATCGACGCGCTCATGACCGACGAGCGGACCAGCGTCATCGTTGCCACCGGCGGGTCCCCGGTGGTCCGGGCCGCCTACAGTTCCGGCACGCCCGCGATCGGCGTGGGCCCGGGCAACGTGCCCGTGCTCGTGGATGCCACGGCCGACCTGGCCAAGGCGGCCAAGCGGATCGTGGAAAGCAAGAGCTTCGACAACTCGATCCTGTGCACCAACGAGTCGGTGCTGATCGTCGAGGACTCCGTCGCCGCCACCCTGCTGCGCCACCTCAAGCGGGAAGGCGCCCACCTGCTGGAGCCGGACGAGGCCGCCAAGGTCGCCGCGCTGCTGTTCCCCGGCGGGCATTTCGACGTCAGGTTCGTGGGCAAGGACGCGCCGTGGATCGCGGCCGAGGCAGGCCTGCGGGTACCCGGCACCACCCGGGTCCTGCTCGCCCCGTTCGGGATGGCCGTGCCGGAGGAGCCACTCGCGCACGAGAAGCTGTGCCCGGTCCTGGGCCTGGTCCAGGTGCCGAACACCCGCCGGGGCATCGACGTGGCCCGTGCGGTACTGCGGATCACCGGGCGCGGGCACTCGGCGGCGATCCACAGCACGGACCCCCGGACGATCATGGACTTCGGGGCCAGCGTGGATGTGCTGCGGGTGTCGGTCAACGTCGGCAACAGCCTGGGCAGTTCGGGGATCTCCACGGCGCTGGCGCCGTCAATGACCGTGGGGACCGGGTTCTTCGGGCGATCCTCGCTGACCGAGAACCTGGAGCCCAAGCACCTGGTGCAGTGGACGCGGATGGCCTACAACGCCGAGGCGGACGAGGCGTTCGGGAACTTCTCGGGACTGGTCCCGTGGGAAACGCCGGCCGGGCCGGTGCCGCCGTACCCGGTGGCGTCGAATGCGGCTGAGGATGGGCGCGGGCGCGGAGGCCACCCCGGCGCGGCGGGGGACAAAACGCCGCGCCGGGGTGACACTCCGGCCCACGACACCGTCGAGTCCGGGTTGGGTGGCGTCATGGGCGGGCCGGCGGACGTGGGGGCGTTGCGCGAGGTGATCCGGCGGATTGTGATTGAGGAATTGGCGCAGTTCGCGGGGGGATCCCGTGGCTGAGTTGCGATCGTTCATTTTCCTCAACCGGCTGCAGCCGCAGACGATGTGTTATCTGGGCACGTGGATCCGGGGGAGCCTGCCGCGCAGCGATGTGGCCGCGCAGATCATCGAGGTGGCGCCGGGGCTGGACATCGAGCCGCTGACCGATGTGGCGCTCAAGCACGCGGGGGTGCGCGCCGGGATCCTGGTGGTGGAACGGCAGTTCGGGTACCTGGAGATCCACGGGGGGAACGACGAGGTACGCGCGGCCGGATCGGCGGTGCTCGACACGCTGGGCGCCAGGGCGACCGATGCCACCAGGCCCGAGGTGCTGGCGTCGAAGATCATTTCGATGCTCGACCCGCAGCACGCGTTCCTGATCAACCGGAACAAGATCGGGTCGATGGCGCTCGCCGGGGAGTCACTGTTCGTGCTGGAGATGCAGCCCGCCTCGTACGCGATCCTCGCGGCGAACGAGGCGGAGAAGGCGGCCCGGATCAAGGTGGTTGACTACCGGATGATCGGGGCCACCGGGCGGGTGTACCTGTCCGGGTCCGAGGCCGACGTGCGCCAGGCCGCCGAGGCCGCCGAGTATGCACTGCGTAGCAGGACAACAGAGCGGGGTCTGGCATGACCGGGCCGCGGCCGCAGGCCGCAGACACGGAGGCCATCCGGGCGCTGGTACGGGAGGTGCTCGCCGATCTGCTCCCGGCGGCCGCACGTGATCCGGGGAACTCTGGGGGCACGGGCGGGAGCGACCTGAGGTGGCCCAGCACGGGCGCGGGTGTGCCTGCGCAGGAGGGACTGCCGCACACGGTTCGTGAGCACGTCGAGTCGGTGGAAGTCGTGTCGATCAGGACGGACGCCGAACTGGGGTCGTTCGTTCTGCATCTCCTGCATTTGTTCGAGAACCCGAAGCACCGGGACGCTCTGCGCGCCGGCCGCCTGCGGTTCCGGCTGGCGGCGCCCGCGGCGGGCGGGTCGGCCCAGCCCAGCCATCGCATCGAGAAGGGGGCGGTCACCGAGGCGATGGTCGCCGCGTCCGCCCGGGCCGGGGCACGGCTGGTGCTCGGCCGCCGCGCGGTGCTCACGCCGCTCGCCCGCGACCGGGCCCGCGCCACCGGCGTCGAGATCGTGAAGGAGCGCTGATGCTTACCGCGACGGTGGTCGGAAACGTCTGGTCCACCCGCCGGCTGGCGGAGATACCGAACGGGGCGTTCCTGGAAGTGGAGGCCGAGGGGACGGGTACCCGGCTGGTGGCGTTCGACGTGCTGGGCAGCGGCGTGGGCGAGCGCGTCCTCGTCGCGCAGGGCTCGGTCGCCGCCGCCTGGTTCCCTGGCAAGGCGCCGCCGATCGACGCGCTCATCATCGGCTCGATCGACGAGCCGGCCAGCACGGGCGCGGCGACCGGATCTGACCGGAAGAAGGGAAAGGCACATGGCTGATAACGCGATAGGGATGATCGAGACCAAGGGCTACGTCGCCGCGCTGGCCGCGGCCGATGCCATGGTGAAGGCGGCCAACGTGACCATCGTGGGCCGCGAGGACGTCGGCGACGGCCTGGTGTCCGTCACCATCATCGGGGACGTCGGGGCGGTCAAGGCCGCCACGGAGGCGGGCTCGGAAACCGCGACCAGCGTCGGCGAACTGGTGTCGGTGCACGTGATCCCGCGGCCGCACGCCGAACTGGGCAGGCACTTCACGATCCGCTCCGAGTAACCGTGGCCCCGCCGCGCCCTGAGCTGCGCGTCTACCTGCTGGTCAAGGACCTGCAGCGGCAGTTCGCCGCCTACCTGGGCACGCCCACCCGCGCCCGGGGCTACCCGCCGTTCGCCGGTGAGCACTCGCTCATCGTGGAGGTCGCGCCCGCGCTTGCCATCGAGCGGGTCACCGACCTGGCGCTGCGCGCGGTGCCCACGGTCGAGCCAGGCATCCTGTACGTGGAACGGCAGTTCGGCGTGCTCGAGGTGCACGGCGGCGACCTCGCCGACGTGGAGCGGGCCGGCCAGGCGATCCTGATGGGCCTGGACGCGGACCCGGCGGACCAGCTCCGGCCGCGGATCCTGTTCGCCGACGTCATCGAGGACCTGACCGACCGGCAGGCGGTCATCATCAACCGCAACCGGGGCGGGTCCATGGTGATCCCCGGGGACACCCTGGGGGTCTGCGAGGTGACCCCGGCGCTGTTCGCGACCGTGGCCGCCAACGAGGCCGAGCGGGCCGCGCCCGGCGTGACCCTGGTCGATGTGTCCATGATCGGCGTCGCGGGCAGGATCTACCTGGCCGGGCAGACCGCCGACGTAACGAGGGCGCAGCAGGCCATGGCGGACGTGCTGGCCGGCGTCGAAGGACGAGACCACGGCGAGGCGGCTCATGTCCGGGCATGACCTGTCCGCCGGCAGCGACGTGCTGGACCGTGTCACCCGCTGCGCGCAGCGGGCGCTCGGCGAGTACGGCTGCCACCCCGGCGCCTCCGTCCGGCTCATCAACGTGTCGGAGAACGCCACCTACCTGATCGAGGACCCGGACGCCGGGCCTTCTGTGCTGCGGGTACACCGGCTCGGCTACCACACACCCGCGGAGATCGCCTCGGAGCTTGACTGGATGGACGCGCTGCGGGCCGAGGCGGGGGTGCGCACACCGCAGGTGCTGCCCGCCCCCGGCGGCAGGCGGATCGTCACCGTGGTGGACGAGGCCACCGGCGAGCGGCGCAACTGCGTCAGGTTCGAGTTCCTGGCCGGGACCGAGCCCGCCGACGACTCGCTGCCGCACTTCGCCGAGCTTGGCGAGATCACCGCGCGGATGCACCGGCACGCGCGGGCCTGGCAGCGCCCGGCCGGGTTCACCCGGTTCCACTGGGACTACGACGCCGCGTTCGGCGCGGGCGCCCGGTGGGGCCGGTGGCAGGACGGGATCGGGGTCGGCCGGGCCGAGCGGGAGATGCTCGGGCGGCTCGACGCGACGCTGCGGGCCAGGCTGACCGCGTTCGGCACCGGGCCGCAGCGGTACGGGCTGGTGCACGCCGACACCAGGCTGGCCAACCTGCTGGCCGACGGGGACGCGGTCAGCGTCATCGACTTCGACGACTGCGGGTTCAGCTGGTACCTCTACGACGTCGGCACATCGGTGAGCTTCTTCGAGCACGAGCCGCACGTCCCCGGCCTGGTCAGCGCCTGGCTGTCCGGGTACCGCCGGGTGCTCGACCTGCCCGCCGAGGACGAGGCCGAGATCTGGACGTTCATCCTCTACCGACGCCTGCTGCTGGTCGCCTGGATCGGCTCGCACTCGGCGGTCGACATCGCACAGCAACTGGGAGCCGGATACACCGCAGGAAGCTGCGACCTGGCCGAGGCCTACCTCAGCCGGGTCGGCTGAGGGCCTGTCAGGTCCGCGACAGAAGGGCCAGCCCGCGGGCGGCCGGGAAAGGGAAGGCGAGCATGTTCACATCCATCGCGGGGCGGGCCGTCGTGGTGACCGGAGCGACCCGCGGCATCGGCAAGGGCATCGCCGCGGTGTTCGCCGGCGCGGGCGCCCGAGTGCTCATCACCGGCCGGGACGAGGACGCGGCCAAGGCCACGGTCGCCGAGCTGTCGGCTGGCGGCGGCGAGGCATCGTACGTGCTCGGTGACGTCAGCCGCCGGGAGGACTGCCAGCGGATCGCCGCCACGGCGGCCGAGCGGCTCGGCGGCATCGACGTGCTGTGCGCCAATGCCGGGATCTTCCCCTCGGCGACGCTGGCCGAGATGACCGACGAGAACATCGACGAGGTACTCGGCACCAACCTGAAGGGGACCATCCTGTCGGTGCAGGCGTGCCTGCCCGCGCTGGCCGCCTCGGGGCACGGGCGCGTCATCCTCACCTCGTCCATCACCGGTCCGATCACCGGGTTCCCTGGCTGGTCCCACTACGGCGCCAGCAAGGCCGGCCAGCTCGGGTTCCTGCGCACCGCCGCGATCGAACTGGCCGCCAGCGGCATCACGGTCAACGCGGTGCTGCCGGGCAACATCATTACCGAGGGCCTGTCCGACCTGGGTGAGGACTACATGGCGGGGATGGCCGCCTCCATCCCGCTGGGCCGGCTCGGCAGTGTCGAGGACATCGGGCACGCCGCCCTGTTCCTGGCCAGCGACGAAGCGGGCTACATCACCGGGCAGACCATCGTGGTGGACGGCGGCCAGGTGCTGCCGGAGTCGCTCGAAGCCCTGGACGGCTGATGACCGAGCCAGCGCGCACGCACGAGGACGTGCGCCGGATCCTGGCGGACCAGATCTCCGCCGGGCGGTTCCGGCCCGGGCAGCGGCTCGGCGCCGAGCGGGCGCTCGCCGCCGAGCTTGGCGTCAGCCGGGCGGCCCTGCGCCAGGCGCTGGCCGTGCTCGAAGAGGGCGGGCTGGTCCGCCGGGTGCCGGGCCGCGGCGGCGGCACCTTCGTCAGCAAGGGCAAGATCGAGCGCGACCTGTCCCGCGTGGTCGGCGTGCCTGCCCTGCTGCGCAGTCAGGGTGTGGTGGCCGGCACCAGGGTGCTGTCCGCGCGGCTGGCCCCGTGCGACGAGACGGCGGCCAGGGCGCTGCGGCTGCGCCCCGGTGAGCTGGTGATCGATCTGGTGCGGATCCGGCTGGCGGACGGCAGCCCGTTCTCCGTCGAGCACCTGATGCTGCCGGCCGACCGGTTCCCCGGGATGCTGGAGATGCCCCTGGGCGGGTCGGTGTACGAACTGCTCCAAGAGCGCTACGACACCAGGCCCAAGGAGGCGGTGGAGCGCATCGAGGTGGTCAGCGCGTCCTCCGACGAGGCGATGATCCTGGAGGTGGCGGCGGGTGCCCCGCTGCTGGCCATCACCCGCACCACCACCGACGGCCAGGATGAGCCGATCGAGTTCTCCCACGACCTGTTCCGCGGAGACCGGACCCGGATCGTGGTGCGCACCCCGGGCAAGGGCAGCGTGACGCGGGCGTCGCGCGGCCGGGGGCAAGTGATCGAGTTGCGGGCCCAGGCCGCGCCATGAGAACGGAGCGAGCCGGCGATGACGGCGGAGGAAAGGCGCAGGGCGGCCAGGGCCGCACAGTGCCTTGACAGCAGAGGGAGCCGGGTATGACGGCGGAGGTTAACGGGCCGGCCGGCCGGCCGGTGGGCCGGGTCAGGTTCATGGACGCCCAGCGGGTCAACCTGGACGGGTTCGCGATCGAGGACGCCGACCTGGGTCTTGTGGCGATGCGCTCGCCCTACGATCCTGAGCCCAGCCTGACGATCCGCGACGGCCGGGTCACCGAGATGGACGGGGTGCCCGAGGACCGTTTCGACTCCATCGACGCTTTTATCGCCAGGCACGGGCTCGACCTCGCCGTGGCGCAGGAGGCCATGGACGTGCCCGATGTGGAGTTCGCGCGCAGGCTGGTGCGCCCGGACGTGCCCAGGTCGGAGATCGTCCGGCTGTCGGCCGGTGCCACGCCCGCCAAGCTGGCCCGGGTGCTCGCCCTGCTGCGGCCGGCCGAGCTGTGCCAGGCGATGACCAAGATGCGGGCCAGGCGCACCCCGAGCAACCAGGCCCACGTCACCAACAGGCTGGACGACCCGCTGCTGCTCGCGGCGGACGCGGCGACCGCCGCCGCGTTCGGGTTCCGCGAGGTGGAGACCACGGTCCCGGTGCTCGCCGACGCGCCGAGCAATGCGGTGGCCTGCCTGGTCGGGGCGGCGGCCGGCGCCCAGGGCGTGCTGATCCAGTGCTCGGTCGAGGAGGCGCTGGAACTGGAGCTTGGCATGCGCGGCCTCACCTCCTACGCGGAGACCGTCTCGCTGTACGGCACCGAGCAGGTGTTCACCGACGGCGACGACACGCCCTGGTCGAAGGCGTTCCTGACCTCGGCGTACGCGTCGCGCGGCATGAAGATGCGGGTGTCCTCGGGTGCCGGGGCCGAGGTCCTCATGGCAGGTGCGGAACGCAAGTCCATGCTCTACCTGGAATCCCGCTGTGTGGCCCTGGCCCGGGCCATGGGCGCCCAGGGGGTGCAGAACGGCGGCATCGACGGCGCCAGCGTCGCCGCCGCGGTGCCGTCCGGGCTGCGCGAGCTGATGTCCGAGAACCTCATGGTGATGATGCGCAACCTGGAGTCCTGCTCGGGGAATGACGCGCTGATGAGCGAGTCCGACATGCGGCGCACCTCGCGCACGCTGCCGATCGTGCTGGCCGGCTCGGACTTCATGTTCAGCGGGTTCGGCAGCATCCAGCGCTACGACAACATGTTCGGCCCGAGCAACTTCAACGCCGAGGACATCGACGACTTCCTTGCCATGCAGCGGGACTGGGGCGTGGACGGCGGGCTGCGGACCGTCACCGCGGACCGGATCGCGCAGCTTCGCCGGGAGGCCGCGCAGTTGTGCCGCGCCGTGTACCAGCACCTGGGTCTGGCCGACTTCACCGACGACCACCTGGAGCGGGCGGTGGACGCCGCCGGGTCGAAGGACCTCGGCGAGACCGACACGCTCGCTGTGGTCAGCGCCGCGCAGGCGATCAGGGACGGTGGGATCACCGTGGTGGACGTGGTCGCGGCCCTGGACGAGACCGGGTACGAGGCCGCGGCCGAGCGCATCCTGGCCATGACGGCGCAGCGGCTGGCCGGCGACTACCTGCAGACCTCGGCCATCTTTGACGAGCAGCTTCGCGTCCTGTCGCTGGTCACCGACCCGAACGACTACGCCGGGCCGGGCACGGGCTTCGAGCCGGGACCCGAGCGCCAGGCCGAGATCGACGCGATCCGCCAGGCCCGTGGGGTCGAGGATCTGCGCGCGGAGCAGGCCACCTCGGCGGTCCCGCTGCTCGCGGTGGCGGGGCCGGCGCCGGGGAACGGGGCTGGCCGGCCGGCCGCACTCGGCCAGGATCCGCGCGAGGTGGTCATCGGGGTGTCCCCGGCGGTCGGCCGGGACGTGTGGCGCTGCCTGTCCGGGCTGACCGTCCCCGAGGTGCTCTCCGAACTGCTGGCCGGGCTCGAAGAGGAGGGCTGCGTGGGCAGGGTGGTCAGGTTCAACGACACCGTGGACCTCGGCCGCATCGGGCTGGCCGCCGCCCGGCTGGCCGGCTCGGGCATCGGCATCGGCCTGCAGGGCAAGGGCACGGCGCTGATCCACCGCAGGGACCTGGCCCCGCTCGCCAACCTGGAGCTCTACTCGGTCGCCCCGGCGGTCACCCCCGAGCTGTACCGGCTGCTGGGCGCCAATGCTGCCCGGCACGCCAAGGGCGGGACGCCGGACCCGGCCCGCAACCCGTACAACGACGAGGCGATCGAGGCCAGGTACCACACCACGGTGATCGCCCTGATGGCACTGGAGCGCGCCTGGGTCAAACCCGGCGCCGCGCCCGAGGAACTGTCCCTGGAGGGCCTGCGATGACCGACGTACGCGCTCTTTCCGGGAAGCCGGTCGGGGAGCTGACCCTGGAGGCGGTCCGCCGTGGCGAGATCGGGCTCGAAGACCTGCGGATCCACCCCGAGACGCTGGAACGGCAGGCCGGCATCGCGGAGCAGCATGCGAACCCCCAGCTTGCCGAGAACCTGCGCCGCGCGGCGGAGCTGACCCGGCTGGGCGACGAGGAGGTGCTCGCGATCTACGCGGCGCTGCGGCCCGGCCGCACCACGCCTGCCGAGCTGACCGCGCTCGCGGACTCGCTCGCCGGCCGTGGGCTGCCCCGTTGTGCCGCGCTCGTGGCCGAAGCCGCCGAGGTCTACGCCCGCCGCGGCCTGTCTGCATGAACGCTTCGCCGGCCCGCCACCCGCTCCGCAGGGGCATGGATGTGACGACGAGGCCACTGGAAGGGCACCAGGTCTACATTCATGCCCGCGCTAGGTCGCGGTGACTGTTGTAGCTGGGGTGGATGTGGGGAATGCGACCACTGAGGTCGCGTTCCTCGACGGAGACCGGCTGCTCGGCGTGGACCGGGTGCCCACCCGGGGCCGCAAGGGATCCGAGGACTCGCTGCGCGGCGCCGCCGCGCTCGTGCGCCGGCTGGAACGCCGCCTCGGCTGCCAGGCGGACCAGGCCCGGGTGGCCCCGCTGCGGGCCGTGGACACCGCCACCATGACGATCCCGCCCGCCCCGCCGGACACCGGCAGGCTGCGCCTGCTCACCGCCGGGGTGGCCACGCCCGGCGGTTCCGGCGCCTGGGCCGGCGTGCCGCTCTGGCTGGACCGCCCGCCGCCGCCGGCGGCCGGGTCGGCGCCCGCAAGCGCGGCCGGGACACTCACGGCTGTCACCGGCGCGGCTGGCAAAAGCGCTGCCGGGACGCCGGCCGTGGCCATCGTCCCCACCGGGTTCGGCTACGCCCGCGCGGCCGAACACCTGCGGGCGCTGCTGGCCGGCGGGGTCCCGCTCGGCGCCGTGCTCGTGGGCGGGGACGAGGGCGTGCTGATCTTCAACAGGCTGGGCGCGGCGCTCCCGGTGATCGACCAGGTCGACCTGGCCGCCGTCGCCGGTTGCGACCTGGTCGCGGTCGAGGTCCGCCCGCCGGGCCACCCGCTGACCCTGCTGGCCGACCCGGTCGCGCTGGCCGACGCGTTCTCGCTCGGCACGGGCGAGGGGGCGGACGCGGCGGTGCTGTGCCGCACGCTCGTCGATTTCTCCAACGCGGTGGTCGGCCGCGCCGCCGTGGTCGGCCGCGCCGCTGTGGCCGGCGCCCGCGGCCCGGCAGGCCCCGGCTCCGCTGATTCCGGGCCGGCCAGCCCCGCCCCGGCCAGCCCCGCCCCGGCCAGCTTCGGTCTGGCCAGCTTCGGTCTGGCCAGCTTCGGCCCGGCCGGGACTCCCGGGGTACCAGGGCCCTGGGTGGAAGCATCCGGTCAGCGCATCACCCTGCGGTCCGCGTGCGCACAGGTCGCGGGCTGGCCGGTCGGTACGGTCCGGGCACTTGGCACTCCGGACGGCCGGACGGAACTAGACGACCTGTTCGCGCTCGACCTCGCGCAGGTGGCGGACGCGGCCACCGCGCGGCGGGGCAGCCTGGGCTCCGCCGCGCTCGTCGCGTCGCTGCGGCGGCCGAGCGATGACGCCGATCACGCGGCGATCCTGGCCGATCTGCTGGGAATCCCGGTGCGGAGCGTGCTCTCCGAGCCCGCCGCCGCCCGGCTGGGCGCGCTCACCACCCCCGGCGCGCGCCCCGACGCGGCCGTGGTGGATCTGGGCGCGGGCACGGTGGACGTGATCGCGGCGCACGGGGAGGTGGTGGCCGCGGGCGCGGGTGAACTGCTCACCGCCGCGGTCGCGGAGACGCTGCGCATCCCGCGCGCCGCAGCGGACTGGGTCAAGCGTGGCCCGTGCCTGCGGGTGGACGGCGGCCAGCGGTTCGAGGCAGAGGATGGCAGCCGGGGCTTCCTCGACCGCCCCGCACCGGCCGCCGCCGCCGGGATGCTCGCTGCCCGGGGCCCGGCCGGGCTGATCCCGTTCGACCGCGGGCACAGCCCGGCCGAGTGGCGGGCGATACGGCTTCGGCTCAAGGAGGCCGTGTTCGCCGCGAACCTGCGCCGTGCCCTGGGCACGCTCGGCGGAACCCTGCCCCAGGTACTCGTGGTCGGCGGCCCGGCCGGAGACGACGAGCTACTCGGGGTGCTGCTGCGCGCGCTGCCCGGTGACGTCCCCGTCGGCCGGGCCAGCGTGGGCGGCACCCTGGCCGGGGCGCCGGCCGGTCATCGGTACGCGGCCGCCGTCGGCTTGGGCCTGGCCGGCCCCGCCGCGTGAACCCCGCCCCGCGCGGCCCTCTTTACCTGCCCATTAATTCGGATTTGCCAAGATCAGCTTCATCCGGGGTTTTACCCGCGGTCAGGGATTTGCCAAATAACGCCGGATCTTGAAGTTCTATCCTTTTCTTTACCATCGCGTCCGTTATAACGGGCTGGGGCTTTCCCGGCACCCGCAGCCGGTCCTAGGACGAGGAGGGTGCAGGAAGTGTGCGATGACCACGCTGCGGTGAGCCCGCCGACGACGACCGGAACCCCCCTGTCCAGGAGGGGGTTCATGCACGCGTCGGCCGGTGTGGCCGCGGCGGCCGCCCTGCTCCGGCGGTTCCCCCGGCTGCCGCTGCGCTCCCCGGCCCGGCCCGTATCGGTCGACGGCCTGTCCGCCTACTCGATGGCTATGCACGTGCATTCCTCGTTCAGCGAGCAGGACGGGTCGATGGACGGCCAGCTTTTCCAGGCCACCAAGAACTCGGTGGACGTGCTGTGGTGGACCGATCACGACACCCGGATGGACGGCATTGGCTACCGCCAGGTGGTGCATTTCACCAGCCTGACCAAGGAAAGCGGCGGCCCGGGCCAGGGCCGCGCCTGGGACTGGACGAAGGTAACCTCCGGCCCGCTGGGCAGCCAGTCCACCGGCGGGATCGCGCAGAGCCCCAGTTCGCCCAGCGACCCGGTGGCCGGCGGGAGCATGCAGCTCATCGCGAAGAGCACCACCGGCGCGCCGGCCACGTTCGGCTTCTACGCGCAGACCCGCGACGCGAGCTGGAACTACCGTGACAACCTCAACGGCCAGTCCCTGACCATCGACGTGCTGCTGACCAAGGGCTGGCAGGCCGGCTACCTGGAACTGCTGATCGTCAGCTCCTACCACGAGGCGATCGCCGGCCGCCCGGCCGGCGGCTACCAGCTCTCCTACCGGTTCGTGCCGCCCGGGGGCATTGGGCGGGGTGGTGGGGCCGGAGCTAGCGTTGGGCGGGGTGGTGGGGCCGGAGCTAGCGTTGGGCGGGGTGGTGGGGCCGGAGCTAGCATGGCGCGGCGGACCGCCAACGGTATCAGCGGGATTATCACGATCCCGGTCACGCCGAACAGCGGCGGCAACCCGTGGGGCACGATGACCATCAACCCGGCCGAGGACATCGCCGCCCTGTGGCCCGACATGGACCACCGCGACTTCGGCCTGTACGAGCTGACCCTGTCCGCGGTCAGCACCGGTGACCTGGTCGAGGGCTACTTCGACTACCTGCGGTTCAACCGGTCCATCAGCGGCGAGGCCTTCTTCAGGCAGCAGGCGGACATGGGCGCGGCCCTCGCCGGGCGGTACCGCTCGGTGATGCAGCAGCAGGGCCTTGAGGTGTCGCTGGCCCTGCCGCACGTCAACTGGTTCGGGAAGTCCGTATCCATCCCCGACTACGGCAGCACCAAGGGCCGCCGCGAGTACGACGCCTACCTGGCCCAGAACCTGATACCGAAGGTGCACGCATCCGGGGGCCTGATCAGCTACAACCACCCGTTCGGCTACGGCGACGTCCCGGAGCTTCCACAGTCACAGCAGGACGTCATGCTCGTCCAGACCGCCCAGGGCATGCTGCCCACCTCCTCGGCGCCGGCCGCGCTCGGCACCGACCTGCTCGAGGTGGGCTACCGCCTGCGCCAGGGGGTGGACCTTGCGCACCACGTGGCGCTGTGGGACATCATGTCCCGCAACGCGCTGTTCCTCACCGGCAACGGCACCAACGACGACCACTTCGGCCAGAACTGGCTCGGCCCCGCCAACAACTGGTTCAGCTCGGTTTGGGCGCGCGGCACCAGCATCGCCGACCTGCTGGCCGCGCTGGCCGCGGGCCGGGCCTGGTGCGCGTCGCTGTCCCAGTACCGGGGCAGCCTTGACCTGCTGGTCGACGGCACGGTGCCGATGGGCTCGGTCGGCGTCTCGAAGGTGGCCAGCCGCAAGCTCGTGGCCAGCGCGACCGCCGTCCCGGCACAGGGCAGCCTGCAGATCCTGCAGGGCACGGTCGACTACGCCGGTGCCGCGGACCTGTCGGCGGACACCAAGGTGATCGGCTCCTACTCCGCCAGCCAGCTCACCGCCGGGCGGGTGACGCAGCGGATCGACACCGGCAAGGACAGCTTCGTGCGCACCCAGGTGCTCGACTCCACCGGGAGCGTGATCGGCCTGTCCAACCCGGTGTGGCTGCTGCGGGCCGCGCCGCCCGGCGGCATCCCGGCCCCGCGCCGGACCTGAGGGTCACCCCGGCGGCCGTTCCTTCGTCACGGGGCCTTGGCCGCCTGGGCCAGGTCGTGCAGGGCGCGGGCGGAGCCGAGTGCGGTATCGGCCGCCAGCAACCTGGGTGCCTCCCCGTCCCGGACGACCGCTTGGATGTGCCGGATCAGCGGGGTGAAGGACTGCCGGTAGGGCCCGATGCCCCGGTGCGTGACCGGGGCACGGCCGTCCTGGCAGACCACGAACGTGTCCCGGGCGCGCGGGTGGAACGGGTTGGTGACGTGGATCTGGCCGCCGGCGCCGAGCAGCCGGGTGAAGGTGTCGTCCGCACGGCCGAACCCGCAGGACAGGTAGAGGTGGCGGCCGCCGGGGAAGTCCAGGCAGCCCCAGGTCGCCCGGTCCACGCCGCCGGGCGCGAACTCGGCCCGCGCCCAGGCGCCCACGTGCTCCGCGCCGAACAGGTCGCGGGCCAGCCGGACCGGGTAGCAGCCCACGTCGAGCAGCGCGCCGCCCTCCAGGTCGGCGAACATCCTGACGTTGGTCTGCGGGTCGCCCATGAGGAAATGGAAGTCCGACTGGATCTCCCGGAGGTCCCCGATGGTCCCGGCGGCGAGGATGCCGCGCAGCCGGGCCATCTGATCGTGGAACGGGAAGGCGAAGGCCTCCCACAGCGGCGTCCCGGTCGCGCGGGCCACGGCGATCACCCGCTCGGTCTGTGCGGCCGACCCCGTCAGCGGCTTTTCGCAGAGCACCGGCTTGCCGGCCTCCAGCGCGATGATCGTCCACTCTCCGTGCAGCGCGTTCGGCAGCGGAATGTACAGAACGTCGATGTCCGGATCGTCGACCAGGTCCTGGTACCCGGTGATCGCGCGGCCGATGCCGTTGGCGGCCGCCCACCGGGCGGTCCGCTCGGAGTCACGGCCCGCCACGGCGGCCGGGTCGCCGCCCGCCTCCCGCAGCGACGGCAGGAACAGGTTCCGCGCGATCTTGGCCGTGCCGAGGATTCCCCAGCGAACGCTGTGACCCAATGTCATCACCCGTCTCTCTCCCGGGCATTATCGCGGTATGAGCGCACTGTTTCGCGGCCCGGGTGTGGCCCTGCTGACCCTGTTCCATGACGACGGTTCCATCGACCCCGGCGCCACCGCCGACCTCGCCCGTGAGCTTGTGGAGCGGGGCATGCGCGCGGTGCTGGTCGCCGGCACCACCGGCGAGGCCGCCACGCTCACCAATGCCGAGCGCTCTGCGCTCATCGATGCAACACGGCAGGCCATCCCGGCCGACGTCCCGGTGATCGCGGGCACCGGGGCACCCTCCATCAGGCAGGCCGTCGGGCTGACCGGGGAGGCCGTGGCGGCCGGTGCGGACGCGATGCTGGCCTGGCCACCGCCCGGGGGAGTGGATCTGCCCGGCTACTTCAAGGCCGTGGCCGACGCGGCGCAGGGCCGCCCGGTGCTGGCCTATCACTTTCCCCGGGTGTACCCGCCCGGCATCGGGGTGGAGGCGCTGGCCGGGCTGCCCGTGGCCGGCCAGAAGGACTCCTCTGGTGACCCGAACCGCCTGCTCGACGAGCTTGAGCACTATTCCGGCGATACCTACGTCGGTTCCTCGGCGCTGCTCGTGATGGCCGGTCAGCTTGGCGCCACCGGGGCACTGCTGGCGCTGGGCAACGTCGAACCGGAGCGGTGCGCGGCGGCGTTCGCGGGAGACGCGGCCGCGCAGCGCGAGATCACTGACCGGCACCTGGCGGCGGGCCGGGGCGGCGTTCCGGCGCTAAAGCGAATCCTTGCCGAGGATCGGGGTCGGCCGGTTCCAGTGCGGGTCGGATGACGTCTGCTCTCGGCGTACACCCGCGAAGGCATCTCACATTCGAGATACCTTGGGGGGTATGGAGCACGAGCCGGGGCTAGGTAGGCCTGGAAAGCTGGACGGAGCCAGGGCCGGTGAGGAGCCCGGTACGCCGGAGGGCTTGGACTTGCCGGTGATGCCGGGGTTCCGGGAGATGGCGCTGCGGCGCATGTCTGACGAGCGGCGTCGGCTGGTTGCGGATCTAACTCAGCAGCGCAGGTCGGCGGGGCTGTCGCAGACCGAGGTCGCGGCGCGGATGGGGACGTCACAGTCGGCCGTGGCGCGGCTGGAATCGGGTGACGCGGACGTCCGGGTGTCGACGCTGGAACGGTATGCGGCGGCGATCGGCAGCCAGCTCGCCTGGCAGGCACAGCCGGGGACAGGACTGGGGCAGGAGGATCGTTGATGATTACGCCGCGCGCGCACGGGCAGCCGCTCCGGCCGTGGCCGCCGGAGCCTGGGCCGCCGGAGCCTGGGCCGCCGGGGCCCACGCCACCTACGCCCCCTTGGCCGGGGCCGCTGCCGCCGGGGCCGCCACCGAAGCCGGGGCGGACGCCCGAGCCGGCGCGCCCGGGGCAGAACCCGGCCATGGCGCCGGTCCGGGTCTGGATCGACCCGCGCGGCTGGCCGGGGCACCTCTACGACCGGCTGCTGGAGCAGCGCATCGTCATGGCCCACGGGCACCTCGACGGGGAGTCGGCGACCCGGCTGGCCGCGCAGTTGCTCACCCTCGACGCCGAGGGGACCGCGCCGATCCGGCTCGAGCTGCAGAACCTGAGTGCCGACCTGCCCGCGGCCCTCAGCGTGATGGGCATCCTCGATGTGATCCGCGGGCCGGTCTCCGGGTACGCCGGCGGCCGGATCGAAGGCCCGGCGCTGGGCATCCTCGCCGCCTGCCGGCACCGGAAGGCCTACCCGAACGCGCTGTTCGTGCTGTCCGAGCCGCGGGTCAGCTTCGACGGGACCGTGACCGCGCTGGCCTCCCGTGAGGAACAGGCGCGGGCCATGCTCGATGAGCTCTTCGGCAGGATCGCTGAGGCCACCGGGCGCGACGTGGCCCAGGTGCGCGCCGACGCCCGCAGCGAAAAGCTGTTCAACGTCGCCGAGGCGATCGCGTATGGCCTGGTGGAAAGCCAGGTCACGGCACGTGGTCTACCTGGGTTCCCTGGGCTGGGGCGGGCGCCGCGGCAGGGCGATGACGACGGCCGCGGCGGCGGCACCGGCCCCGGCGACGAGTAGCCAGGCGGAGACCGGCACGCGGACGGCGAGCACGAGGAGCACGATGGCCGCGGCGCACACGCCCCACACGGCCAGCGGCAACTGCCGCCACAGCCAGTGTGCGGCCTTGCTCCCGGACATCGCCCGCGGCGCGTCCACCAGCAGCAGGTAGCCGAGGATCAACAGGCCCTCCCAGGCCAGTACGGCCAGGTCCGGCCGGGTGAGGGTGGCCTCGGCGACCGCGGCCGCAGCGGCAAGCGTGCCCACGATCCGCCACCTGGCCAGCGGCCCGGCCAGGCTCGCCGCCACCAGCACCAGGCCGGCGGCGACGAGTGCCCAGGAACGCCCGGTCAGGTGCGGCGTGGGCAGCAGGATCATGCCCACGCCCAGGCAGCCGGTGACCAGCCGGGTGATCACGTCGCCGAGACGCGGCCGGCGAGTGCTGCGAATGCCGCCGCCCGGCCCGCTCATCACCGCACCGCCCGGATCCGCTGGCCGCGCAGCGGTGCCTGCGCGGCTTCGAGCCCCGTTCCGCTGTCCCAGTTCAGCACCGGCACCCCGAGGCTGGTCAGACCGGACCGCAGCGCGGCCCGGTCGAGCCGCCAGAGCCGCACCGCGAGCTGTGACAGGGGCAGCCGCGGTTCGGCCGGCGGTTCGCGGGTGAGCACATCCACGATCACCAGGGACACGCCGCGTTGCCGCAGGTCGGTCACGGCGTTCAGGGCACGCCGGTCCAGCAGCGGCGAGAAGAGCACCACCAGGGCGCGCGGTGGCAGCGCGGTCCTCGGCACCCGGTCCAGGTCCGGAGTGGCCTCGCTGGGGAAGCGGACGCCGAACGCCATCTCCACGATCTTGAAGAACTGCCTGTTGCCCGGCGAGGGCGCAAGCCACCTGAGCACCCCGCCGAGTACCACCACGCCGACCCGGTCGCCGGTCCGCAGGTAGGCGGTGGCCAGGCCCGCCGCGCCCCGGACCGCGAGGTCAAGAGTGGTGTCACCGGGCGGCCCGATGTCGGAGAACGCGTCAATCATGATCACCAGGTCGGCGGCGCGCAGGGCCGCCCGCTGGTTCACGTGCGGCTGGCCCAGCCGGCTTGTCACCGCCCAGTTCAGGTCGCGGAGTCGGTCGCCGGGCTGGTAACCGCGAATGCCGAAGAACTCGATGCCCGCGCCGGGCACCGTCGCGGTGTGCTCACCGATCCGCCGCAGCAGGTCGGCGGGCAACAGGCTGGCCCTGGCCGGCGGCGGGTGCGGGAAGACCTCGACCCGTTCCGGCCGGAGCGTAAGCCTCGCCTGGCCCATCCCGTCGGTGCACCTGGCCGTCACGGTGCAGAGATGGTGGCGGCCCCACGCGTGCGGCTGGACCACCCAGCGGGCGCTGGCCGGCTGCCCGGCCACCGCGACCTGGGTCACCGGGCCATCGATGACGGTCACCGCCGGGCCCGGCTCGATCCGGAACGTCACCTCGTCCGCCGGGGCCGCCACGGTGGCGACGATCTCGACATCCTCACCCTCGAAACAGCGTGGCGGAACCGCGGTGACGGCCGCGTCCAGGGCCTCCGGCCGCCCGCCCCGGCGGGCCGCGGCGAGCGCGGCCAGTGCGGGCGCACCGAGCAGCAGCAGGTCGGCGTGCCTGGTCAGGACCGCGATGAGGACGACGGCCACGCCGATCGTGGCCAGCCTGCGCAACCGGGGCGCGGCCTGCCAGGTGGCGGGCACCGGTGCCAGCGGGACCACCGCCCTGGGCGGGCCCTCGGTCACTGGCTGGCCCTGGGCACCGGCTCGGCGGTGAGGATCTCGGTGATCAGGTCCTCGCCCGTCACCCTGCGGACCCACATCTCCGGCCGCAGCACCAGGCGGTGCGCGAGGGCGGCGACCGCGACCGCCTTGACGTCCTCGGGGATCACGTAGTCACGCGCGTCGAGGGCCGCGTGGCCGCGGGCGAGCTGGATCACCGCCAGGGTCCCCCGCGGGCTCGCCCCGACGCTGATCTGCGGATGGGACCGGGTCGCGGCGACCAGGCGGACGATATAGCCGAGCAGGTCGTCGTCCAGGTGTACCTGTTCCAGGGACTCGCGCATGGCGAGCAGGGCGCGGGCGTCGAGCACCTCCGCGGGCCGCGGCGGCGCCGAGCCTCGGTCCAGCCTGCGCCTGGCCATCTCCGCCTCACCCGCCTCGTCCAGGTAGCCCAGCCGGATCCGGGCCGCGAACCGGTCAAGCTGCGCCTCGGGGAGCGGGTAGGTGCCCTCGTATTCGATCGGGTTGTCCGTCGCGAGCACGATGAACGGCTGTGGCAGCAGGTGGGTTCGGCCATCCACGCTGACCTGGCCCTCGCCCATGGCCTCGAGCAGGGCGGCCTGCGTCTTCGGCGGCGTGCGGTTGATCTCGTCGCCGAGCAGCAGGTTGGTGAACACCGGTCCCGGCCGGAAGACCACCTCACCCGAGCGCGGGTCGAGCACCGGCGAGCCGGTGAGGTCGGACGGCAGCATGTCCGGCGTGAACTGGACCCGGGTGAACTGCAGCCCCAGGGTGGCGGCGAAGGTGCGGGCGAGCAGGGTCTTGCCCAGCCCCGGCAGGTCCTCGATGAGCAGGTGCCCCGAGGCGAGTATGCCCAGCAGCACCTGGGAGACCGCTTCGCGCTTACCCACGATCACCTGCTCCACCTCGGCGAGCACCTGGGCGCAGCGTTGCGCCGTGGCGGTTACCGAGGGGGCGAGGGTGCCGGTCATAGCTGCTCCAGCCGGTCCACGATACGGGTCAGGGTACGCAGGTCAGCCCCGGGCGCTTTGCTGTCGAACGAAGGCGGCCGGGACGGGTCGACGAGCGGCCAGATGTCCTCTCCGACCAGCTCGCGCGCCCGGGCCGGATCCCTGGCCAGGTCCACCCGGTGGCGCTCGGCAAGCACCGACTCGAGCAGCCGGCCGAACAGCGGGCGGATCCCGTGGTCATAGTGCCATTGGGAGACCGATGCCCAGCCGAGGTCGGAACTGATCTTGGAGTAGGCCGGGAAGTCGGCGGACCGTACCTCGGCGGGCGGCCTGCGCCGCCGCCAGAGCCGGGCCCACACGCCACGGGCCCAGGCCGCGGCGCGGGGCACGCCACGTTCGCGGACGCCGCCCGGAGTGCGGGCCAGGACGACGACCAGGGCGAGGACGGCCAGGCATTCGGCCGTAACGACCAGGGTGAACGGCCCGCCGATCGCGAAGGCGGCCGCCAGCGCCGCGAGCGCCGCCAGCGTGACTGCCGCGACCCGCCTTGCGAGCGTCAATTTGCCGTCCCGGCTCATGGGTCACCGCCCAGGTCCGCCCGCGTCAGCGTTATCGCCGCGACCCGCCGCGCGAGCGTCAGGTTGCCCCGGTTCACGGGTCACCGCTCAGGTCCGCCTGCGCCAGCGTCCCGCTGTCCAGGTCGGCCCGCACCTGTGCCAGCGCGTCGATCGCCGCGGTTCGGTCGGCCTCGGTCATCGGGTGGCCGCTGTAGCGGGCGCGCCGGAACAGGCCGGTCAGTGTGGTGGCCGGGGCAGACCGCACCAGACCGGCGGCGGTGGCGCGGCTGAGCACCTCCGCGGGCGTGTCTGCCATCCGCGGTGGCGAGCCCGCATCGGCCAGGCTGCGCTCCATCGCCGCGTAGCAGCCGATGATCGCGGTGCGTGGGTCGGGGTCCTCGTGCAGCACCCGGGCCCCGGCCGCCAGGGCCGCTACCAGCGGCTCGGCGTCCGGCTCCAGGTACGGCTCCGGCGGCGGCAGCGCGGCACGGTGGCGGCGACGGTAGGCGGTGAGCGCGGCCGCGCCGAGCGCCACGACGGCGAACAGCACCAGCAGCGGCCATGGGTTCCCCATGCGCAAATGGCCGCCACCCCCGGTCCTGGCGTTCGCCCCATGCGCGGCTGCGGCCGCGACGGCAGCCGCATGCTGCTGCCGGAGCCGCTGCAGGATCTTTGACAGCCCGAACGCGACCAGCGGCAGCAGCAGCACCCACCAGATCGACCGGCGCTTGCGCTGCAGCGGCTTCCCGCTCTTGCGCGCCCAGATCATCCGGAGGATCAGCAGCACGATCCCGGCCAGCGCCAGGACCACTTCCGCGCCGGCGATCAGCCAGTACACGGTCCGCCCGCTCAGGCCGAGGATCTCCGGGCTGCCAGCCGCCGAGAACGCCCCGCCGGCCCGCAAGCCTATCGCCGCGACGGCGACAAGCAGCAGGGCGGCCGCGGCCCTGCGCATGTCCGCGCCGCCGCGAGCCCCCTTTCCCGGCATGGCACCTCCAGGCCCGGCCGGGACGGTCCGCCATCGATCCCGGCCTGGCAGCGGCCCGCTGCCCATTACGGGGCGCTGCACCGCCGCTTGCGCCCAGTTTGCCAGCCGGCCCGCCCGCTGCCCACTGGCCGCAACGGCTCTGTCGCCGGATCGACGCTGCGAGGTAACATCGGACGCAACCACACGGGAGCTCGGGCTAACCGGGCTGAGAGGGTGGCTGGCCATAAGGCCCGCGCCACCGACCGTCTGAACCTGACCGGGTAATGCCGGCGTAGGAAGGCAGCTGCGCGTGTCCACATCCACCTCCACTTCCACTTCCACCTCTGTGTCCGGGGCGTTCGTCACCGTTCCCGGAGACCGGCACTCCGAGGTGGCGCGTACCCTCGCCGAACCGGTCCCGCAGGCGCTGTCCGCCGTCGACCAACTCGGGCTCTGGGGCAATCTCGGGGTGAGCCTGCTCGGCTTCACCGGCGCGATCTTCGTGCTCCAGCCGGGCGGCCCGGGAACCCCGGAACTGTCGCTTGCCGCGGGCCTGACCGCCATCGTGCTGGGCACGGTGCTCGGGACCCTGCCGGTCGCCCTGGCCGGGCTGCCCGGCACCCGCACCGGAGCGCCGGCCATGGTCCTGCTCCGCGGCCTGTTCGGGGCCAGGCTCTCCTACCTGCCCACCGCGCTCAACATCCTCCAGTGCGTCGGGTGGGGAATCTTCGAGCTGGTCACGATCGCGACCGCGGCGCACACCGTGGCTCCGGCGCTGCCCCGGTGGGCGTACATCCTGCTCGCCGGGGTGATCACCGCGCTGCTCACGGTCCGGCCGCTGGGCTTCATCCGGATCCTGCGCCGCTACGTGACCGCCGCGGTCCTGATCGTTCTCGTGTACCTGTTCATCCAGCTCGTCCGGCACCCCCTGCCCCCGTTCACACAGGGCACCTGGGGATCCGGGTTCTGGGTAGCCATGGACACCGTGGTCGCGGCCGCGATCTCGTTCGCGCCGCTGGCCGCGGACTACACGCGGCACTCGCGCAGCCAGGCGGCCGCGTTCAACGGTGTGTTCTTCGGCTACGGCACGATGCAGGTGCTCTGCTATGTCATCGGTCTGCTCGCGCTGGTCACCGTGGCCAAGTCGGGCAACATCTACGGCGCGTTCATCGCACTGCCCGCCGGCGCGATCGGGTTCGGCATCCTCGCGCTGCGCGAACTGGACCAGTCCTTTGCCAACGTGTACTCAACCGCCGCGTCGACCCAGAACCTGCGCCCACTCTGGGACCGCCGGGTGCTGGCCATCATCATTGCCGCGGTGACCACGGCCGGGGCGCTGTTCCTCACCATCAGCGACTACGAGAACTTCCTGATCCTGCTGGGCTCGGTGTTCGTCCCGATGTCCGCCGTGCTCATCATCGACTTCTTCGTGCTCGCCAAGGGCCACTGGGACCTGTCGCCGCAGGCCCCTACGCGGTGGCTGATGCTGCTGCCGTGGGCCGCCGGGTTCGTCACCTACCAGCTCATCAACCCCGGTTACGTCTCCTGGTGGGTGTCGGCGTGGACCCGCTTCGCCGAGGCGATCGGCTTCACGCCCCAGGCATGGATGTCCGCATCGATCTGCTCGTTCGTGGTCGCCGCGGTGGTCACACTGGTCGTCGGCGGCCTCTCCGCCTACCGCAACCACCGCAGCAGCGGCGCAGCGGCCGGCGAGCAGGTGGGACGGTGACCCCGGGCGCGATGACCGAGTCTCTCGTGCCTGCCGGGGACGCGCCTGGTTCCGCGCGGGCACGTGGTCGTGCGCGCCGGCCGGACACGGCCGTGGACGTAGTCCGCGCTCACGGCATGGGCAGGGACCTCGTCGAGCCCGACTGGCCGCCGCTGACCGATGCGGAGGTGAGCGCGGTGCTGGCCCGGTACGGGGGGACCGCCGCTCAGGCGGAGGTCCGCTGGCGCAGCCCCCGGCCCATGTCCGCGGCGGCCCTGGTGGACAGCGACGGCGCGGAGGTGTTCGTCAAGCGCCACCATGTACTCGTCCGGACCGCCGCGCAACTGACTGCCGAGCACGCCCTCGCTGACCACCTGTGCGCCCTCGGCGTAGCCGTGCCGGCGGTGCGGCGGCTGCCGGACGGCGGCAGCACGGTGCGGTCCGGCGACTATCTCTACGAGGTGCACGCGCGGGCGGCCGGGATCGACTCGTACCGGGACGTGCTGTCGTGGGAACCGTTCACCAGCGTGCAGCACGCCCGCGCGGCGGGAGCCGCGCTGGCCCGCTTCCACCGGGCCAGCGCGAGCTTTGGCCTGCCGGGCCGCCCTCCGGGGGTGCTCACCAGCTCCTGCGCGGTCATCACGGCCGCCGACCCGCTCGCGGCCGTGGCCCGCCTGGCAGCCCGCCGGCCGGGGCTGGCCAGCTACCTGGACGAGCAGACCTGGCGGGACGACCTCACCCGCTACCACCTGCCCGCGATCGGCCGGCTCGCGCCGCTGGTTCCTGACCTGGGGCGGCTCTGGGGACACGGGGACTGGCACCCGTCCAACCTCATCTGGACCTCGCCCGGCCCCGATGCCGACGTTGCCGGCGTGATCGACCTCGGGCTGGCCAACCGCACGTCCGCGGCCCACGACCTCGCGGTCGCGATCGAGCGCAGCGCGGTCTCCTGGCTGGACCTCGCGGAATCGGGACGAGCGCACCCGGACATCCCCGCCGCCGCCGCCCTCCTTGACGGCTACCAGTCCGTTCGCCCGCTCGGCCAGGCGGAACTCGCGGCGCTGCCGCTATTGCTGCCCGTCGTGCATGTCGAGTACGCGCTGTCGGAGGTCGAGTACTTCACCAGCGTCGTGCGGTCGCGCGAGAACGCGGATCTCGCCTACCACGGCTACCTCATCGGGCACACAAGCTGGTTCGGTACGCCGGAAGGCCGGGCGCTGCTCAGCCACCTGCGGCAACGGGCGGACCGGCGGCCAGCCGCTCCCTGACCACCGCTATGGGATCCGTGGTGCCCTCGGGCATCTGCCAGCGGTTCTCTATCCACCAGGTGCATCCGGCCTGTGCCCACGGCGTCACGTGCGCCGCGGCCGCGGCCTCGTCGTCCGCTGGCGTCTCGCCCTCGGCCACGATGTCGAGGCCCGGCCCGGCGCCGTGGGAGTCCAGCCACTCCCGTACGGCCCGGGCGTCGTCCGGCCCCGCCTCCCGGCCGCCGAGGTTGTACTGCGGGATGATCCCGTCGCAGCGCAGCACCCGCCGCATCGACTTCGGCCGCGGCCACACCCCGACCACCCAGATCGGGACCCGGCCGGAGGCCGGCCGTGCCGCCCGGACCAAACCGTCGCCTTCGCACTCGAAGTCGTAGAACTGCCCGTGGTAGCTCAGCCCGCCATCCCACAGTGTCCTGATGAGATCGATTCCTTCGTCCATGCGTATGGCGCGCAGGCGCTTGTCCGTCTCCTCGCCGGTGTCGGGCAGGCCTGTGTCGACGGCGCCGATGCCGACCGCCAGAATTGCCCGCCCGCCGGAAAGCTGGTCCACCGTGGCGACCTGGCTGGCCACCTTCCACGGCCGCCGCCACGGCAACGGGGTGAGCAGCGTGCCCAGCCGGATCCGCTCGGTGCGGGCGGCCATTGCGGCCAGCAGGCTCCACGCGTCAACGCCGTAGGCGATCTCCGGGACGAACACCCCGTCCCACCCGGACCGTTCCGCGAGTACCGCCTGCTCCAGTTGCTCGGTGGCCGAGCCGCCCGGCAGAACGAAACCAGTCAGCATGGTTTCGTCCTACCAGCCGGGTACGACAACTTGGCTCTCACCCCGCCACCCCGCCCAAGTGCGGTCTCATTCCGCGCCGATCGCCCGTCAGAAGGTTAGGGTCAGCCATGATCCGCTCGCACATGTCCACCAGGGACTCGCTTGTGGTGCTGCTCACGCTCACCACCGGTGCGGTGGACGTCACTTCGTTCCTCGCCCTCGGCAACGTCTTCAGCAGCGTGGTCACCGGCGACATGGTGCTGCTCGGCGCGGCGGCAGGTACCGGCAGACCGGAGCTGGCGGTGCACAGCGGGGTGGCCCTGGCCGGCTACCTGGCCGGCGTGATGGCGGGAGCCCCGCTGGCCGCACGGCGGCATCACGCCTCGAGGACCTGGCCGCCCAGCGTCACCATCACCCTGGCGGTGGAACTTGTGATCCTGGTGGCGTTCAGCGTCGGCTGGGAGCTGGCCGGCACCCATCCGTCCGGCGGCGGCCAGCTCGCGCTCGTGGCGGTGCTTGCGGTCGCGATGGGCCTGCAGGCGGCCGCGGTCCGCCGCCTGGGCCAGATGTCAACCACCTACCTGACCAGCACCCTCACGGCCCTCGTCGCCGGGCTGGTGACCGGCAGCAAGCCGGACGGGATGGCTCGCAGTCTGGGCGTCCTGGCCACCCTCATCCTCGGCGCGGTCATCGCGAGCATCCTGCTTGAGGAGGCCCGCGCCTGGGTGCCGCTGGTGATCCTGGTCCCGCTCGGCCTGGTCATCGTGGCGTCGGTGGCCGGTTTCGAGTGGGTCAGGGATCACCTCACCCCCGGCCGCGGCCGGTGAGCGGCGGCGCAGCAGCAGCGTGACCGCCAGTGCCGCCGCGGGCGGCAGCGTGACGAGGGCGGGAAGCTGGTAGCGCCAGTTGAACTCGAACACGTCGGAGGACAGCAGCGCCAGCACGCCGGTGGCGAAGAACAGCAGGCAGGCAAGGGCGGTGGCGCGCTGCGCGGGACTGGACCTGCGGCGCAGCGCGGCGAGGCTTCCGGCCAGCCCGGCGAGCAGGGTGAAGGCGAACAGCGGGCCGGGGGTGTAACCGCCGTGCAGCTGGTAGCCGCGCAGGAAGCTCGCCAGCGGCCTGAGCACGGCGGGGTTCCCGCCACGGAAGTCTGCGCCGGTGCCGATCTGCTCCTCCACCCCGTTGTGGTTGAAGGTGCCGAAGACGAACGCCCCATGGCTGATCACGACGTACGGCGGGTACTGGGGGTAGTACGTCTGGAACTGCCAGCGGGTGATCGAGGGATCCCCGGGGCTGGTGGTGCGGCCCAGTGCGAACAGCTTGAGCGTGTCCTTGCCGATCGAGGCCAGCACGTTGAGGGGCTGCTGCTTCAGCACCTGGTGGTCGAAGTCGCTGGTCACCTGGCCGCACATGCTCGCCACTACGCGGTACTGCACCTGGCTGCCGACCGTGACCTGCTCTGACTTGGGGCACACCTGCTTCAGTGCCTGGTAGTCGGCGGCGGGAAGGCGTGGGATCCAGGTGCCGCGGATCGGCGAGGAGGTGTTGTGGTCCAGGCCGTCCGGGCCGAGCAGCAGCCTCTGGGTGGCGTCCGGGCAGAGCGGCCGCTCGTAGCCGGGCAGCCGCAGGGTCGCGCAGTTCGCCGCCTCCGCCATCCGGCCGTAGATGGAGCCGGACGCGTACGGGGCAAGCGAGAAGCTGTGCAGTTGCGGGTCGGCGTAGTTCCGGTAGCTGCCCGCCAGGATCGGCAGCGCGAAGGCCAGGCACAGCAGCCCGGCCTGCTTGAGCCGCAGCCGCCAGCCTGGTGTCACGATCAGCAGGTAGCCCAGCGCGGGCAGGATGAAGATCTCGCCGATCTGGCGGGCGGTGGCCGAGGTGCCCAGGGCCAGGCCGGCCACCACGACCAGCCACGGCGAGGGCGCGGCCCGCCAGAGCAGGGCCACCACGCCGGTCACGACCAGCGCCTCGAACATGACGTCGGGCATGACGTTCTGCTCGATCTGCAGCTGATAGGCGTCCAGCAGGACCGGGGCGGTGGCCAGGGCCGCCAGCCAGCGCGGCACGCCGCGGCGCAGCAGCAGCAGGTAGATGGCGACGGCCATGCCCAGGCCCAGCAGGTGCTGGAGTACCGCGATCAGGTTCAGGTTGCCGAGGGCCAGCACCGGCTTGAGCGCCAGCTGGTAGCCGGGCGGGTCGTCGCCGGGGTAGGCGTTCAGCAGGTACTTGGTCGAGTCGATGTAAAGCAGCGCCGGGCGGTAGGCGACCTGGGTGAGGATGCGCAGCACCAGGCCGGCCGTGAGCAGCACGGTGAACAGCCAGTGCTGGCCGGCGAGCGCCGGGACGTGGCGGGCCCGCTGCCGCAGCCGCGCGAGCCGGCCGGCCCGCGGGTCTGGCTGGCCGGACGCGGGCACGGCGTCACCCGCGGCGGTCATCGGCATTCGCATGAGCGTTAGTCCCGGCACGATGGAGGCTTTCGTCCGGGCGGCCCCTGTCTTCCCGCCGCGAACGCTGACACTGCGTCACGCTAGCCTGCTCAGGCTGTGGCCGGCGGGAGGAACCGCCCCCGAACAGCACCGAGTAAGCATAGCGAAACTCAAGGTAGCCGTACCTCCCGCGGCACATGCGCCTGCCCGGAAGGCCGGCCGTGGCGCGCGCCCGCGGCCGGTGCTCCGGCCAGCCGTCCCGCCCCGGGCCGCCTCGGCCACTCTCGTCAAGGATATTCAGGCCGCCGCGCGGAGCGGCCTGTCGGCGGCACTTCCTAGCATGGCGGCCATGACGTCAGCGGCGGCGAACGGCTGGGAAGCCGGGCGGAACGGCCAGGAGGGCGGCGCGAACGGCTGGGATGCCGGGCGGAACGCCCAGGCGGGCGGTGGCTGGGAGATCGTCCGGGCCCGGGCGAGGGCGGCCACCGCGGGACTGCCCGCCGTTCCCGAGCCCGGCCCCGGGGTGTGCGCGACCTGCCGCGGCCCGGCCCGGCGCGGTTTTGCCCGCTGCTTTCACTGCGGCCTGCATGCGGAGAGCGCGCCCGGCGTGCTTGCCAACGTAGTGACACCGGTGGCCTGCGCACCCAAGGGCAGCCGCCTGGCCACCGACCTGTGGCTGTACAAGTCGGAGCGGACCGGTTCGCGGGAGGCTGGGCGCGCCCTGCTCGCGATGCTGCTTGTGTTCCTGCACGACAGGGCACCGGGGCTGTGGCGGGCCGCAGCGGCGGTGCCGGCATATGCCTGCGTGGTGCCCAGCGGCCGCGGCCGGCCGGGGGCGCATCCGCTCCAGTCACTCGTGCACGGCTGCTTAGCCCTGCCCTGGGCGGCGCTGGTGGCGCGGCCAGGTGGCGACCCGTGGGCGCGCGCCCTGGACCCCGGCCGGTTCCGCGCACCGCGGCCGCTCAACGGGGCCGCGGTCCTGCTTCTTGATGACACCTGGACCTCCGGCGGCACGGCCCAGTCGGCCGCGGTGGCACTCAAGTGCGCCGGTGCCCGGTGGGTGGCGGTGGTCGTGCTCGGCCGGCACCTGCCGCCGGTCCCCGGCTCAGCCGCCCGCCATGGGCCCACTCGTCAATAGGCTGGACTGGTGAAGCCGCCCGAAACGCCGTCGCGGACCGCACTGGTCCGCCGCGCCCGGCGTATCAACCGCGAACTGGCCGCGGTGTACCCGGACGCCCACACAGAGCTCAACTTCTCTTCACCCCTGGAACTCCTCGTCGCCACCATCCTGTCCGCGCAGACCACCGACAAGCGGGTCAACATGGTGACGCCGGTTCTTTTCGCGCGGTACAAGACCGCCGCCGACTACGCCGCGGCCGACCGGGAGGACATGGAAAAGATCGTCCAGTCGACCGGGTTCTACCGGGCCAAGACGGCCAACCTCATCGCGCTCGGCCAGGCGCTGTGCGACCGGTACCACGGTGAGGTTCCCCGCCGCATGAAAGACCTCGTCACGCTGCCCGGCGTCGGCAGGAAAACGGCGAACGTGGTGCTCGGGAACGCGTTCGGCGTGCCCGGCATCACCGTGGACACCCACTTCGCCCGGCTGGCGACGCGGTTCGGCTGGACCACGCAGACCGACCCGGTCAAGATCGAGCTCGAGGTGGGGGCCCTGTTCCCGCGCTCGGAATGGACCATGCTGTCGCACCGGCTGATCTGGCATGGCCGGCGGATCTGTCATGCCCGCCGGCCGGCCTGCGGCGCATGCCCTATCGCACGACTGTGCCCGTCGTTCGGCATCGGCCCGGTAGATGAGAAAGAGGCCAGGAAGCTGGTCAAGGAGGGGCCCTTCTCGTGAAAGCGGGCCAGCCCGGTTCAGGCGCGCCCGGTCCGGTCCCGCGCGGCGCGGTGCCATCCGGCGCGCCGCCCGCCTGGCTCACCGAGCTGGCGGCCAGGGCAGGGGGGATGCGGGTGCCACCGCAGCTGCGGGCTCCGGCGCACGGCGGCCGGCCCTCGGCGGTCTTGCTCCTGTTCGGTGAGACGGCGGGGGAGCCGGACCTGCTGATCGTCCAGCGCGGACCGCATCTGCGCCGCCATGCGGGCCAGCCCGCCTTCCCCGGCGGGGCGATCGAGCCGTCCGACCAGGGACCGGTGGGAGCCGCGCTGCGCGAAGCCACCGAAGAGGTGGGCGTGGACCCGGCCGGGGTGGAGGTTCTTGCGGTACTGCCCGAGCTGTTCATCCCGCGGAGCGGTTTCCGCGTCACGCCCGTGCTGGCCTGGTGGCGTGAGCCAAGCCCGCTCGTTGCCGCCGCAGACGGCGAGATCGTCTCCGCGGCCCGGGTCACGCTGGCCGACCTCACCGACCCCGGGCACCGGCTGACCGTGCGGCACCCATCCGGCGCCGCGGGCCCGGCCTTCCGCGTGCACGGCATGCTTGTCTGGGGCTTCACCGCGCTGCTGGTGGACCGGTTGCTCGCGCTCGGCGGGTGGGAGCAGCCCTGGGACACCGGGCGGCAGGAGAACCTGCCCCCGGACGTCCTCGACGCCGCCGCGCGCAGCTAGCTGCCTGGCTGGAGTGCCTCTGGCTGGCCCGGCCGGCCGGGCTCCGGCGGGCCTGATGGCGGCCCGGATGCAGTGCGGTTACGACCGGTGCACTGTGCTGCATCGGCCCTATACCGTGGATGGATGCCGGGAGATCTGCTCGATCTGATCTTGATCGTGCTTGCGGCGGCCTTCGCCGTCGCCGGGTACCGGCAGGGTTTCATCGTCGGCGTGCTCAGCTGCATCGGGTTCCTCGTCGGTGCGGCCGTGGGTGCCACGTTCTCCCCCGGCGCGGCCAAGGCCCTGGTGCACGGGACCTCACAGCAGGCGCTCGTCGCCATCATCCTGGTGTTCATCGTGGCGATGATCGGCCAGCTGCTCGCCTCGCTGCTTGGCGTGATGGCGCGCTCCCGGGTGACCTGGCGCCCGGTGGCCACGGTGGATGCTTTGGGCGGGGCCGCGGTGAGCGTCCTTTCCGTGCTGCTCATCGCCTGGTTCATCGGCTCGGCGGTGGTCAATGCGCCGTTCCCCGCGGTGGCCAGGCAGGTGCGCAGTTCCGAGGTGCTCCGCGGGGTGAACGACTTCATGCCCCCGGCCGCGCTGACCATGTTCTCCGACTTCCGGCAACTGATCGACAAGAGCCCCTACACCCAGGTGTTCGGCGCGCTCGGCATCAACGGCTCGGCGAACGTGCCAGCGCCGGACAAGGCGGTGCTGGCCTGGCCCGCGGTGCGAAAGGACCGGAACAGCGTGGTGAAGATCTGGGGTGAGGCCAAAGACACCTGCGACCGGAGCCTGGAAGGCTCCGGTTTCGTGGTCTCACCGCAGCATGTCCTCACGAATGCGCACGTCGTTGCCGGGATGACCAGCGGACCGTTCGTGAGTTTCGGCGGCGACAACGGCCTTCCGGCCACGGTCGTGCTCTTCGACTGGAACAACGACGTGGCGATCCTCTATGTGCCTGGTCTGCACGCGACGCCGCTGCACTTCGCGGGCGCGGCCGCCAGGGGCAGCAGCGCCGCGGTGGCCGGCTACCCGGAGAACGGGCCGTTCCGCGCCGACCCGGCCAGGGTCGGCTCGCAGTGGGCGGCCAGCGGCCCGAACATCTACCGGACCGGCTCGGTCACCCGGGAGATCTACGCGGTGCGGGCGACCGTGGAGCCGGGGAACTCCGGCGGCCCGCTGCTGGCGAAGAACGGCAAGGTCTACGGGGTTATCTTCGCGGCCTCGACCAGCGCGCGGGACACCGGTTTCGCGCTCACGGCGAGTGTGGTCAGGCCCGACGTCCGCCTCGGCGGGAGCGCCACCGCGCGGGTCTCCACCCGGGGCTGTCCGCGTCCGGGCTGACCTGGCCGGGCGGTCCGGGCCGGCCCGTCAGGGGGTGACCAGGCGCACGGCCATCGTGTCGGCCCCGGCCGTGGCAAGGCCCTCCCGCTCGACGCGCGCCGCCATCTCGCGGGCCGCCTGGCAGACGCCGGCCGCGTCGATACCGTGCGGCGCCGGCCCGGCGTACCCGGCCACCCGGTCCGCGCCCCGGCGGAGCAGGGCCGCGGCGCCGGGCGCGTTACCCCGCAACGCGTGCGTGAGGCCCACCGCGATCTGGGCGAGCCCCTGCCACAGGTCCCGCTCAGCGGCCGGCGCGGTCTTCCAGGACGCTTCGAGCACCTCGTGCGCGTGGAACGGGCGGCCCTCGTCGAGCAGTTGCTGCGCGAGCCTGAGCGCCTGTGCCGGCGGGAGCACCAGGTCGTCCGGAATGCGCTCGTCCCCGGCCGCGCCGCGTGGCAGCGGCCGGCCCAGGGCGTCGCGCGGCCGCGCGTTGCGTGCCCGTCCGGCCGCGTCCCTGTCGCGTGGCTCGGCAGCAGGCTCCGGCAGCTCTGGCGTCATCGTTCCGGTTCGGGGTCTGCCAGCCAGTTGTGCAGGGCGGAGTCGAACTTGTCCGGCTGCTCCTCGGGCAGGAAGTGCCCGGCACCCTCCACGATGCGCCACCGGTAGGGCCCGTCCACGTAGCGTGCCGAGGCCTGCGCACTGCGGGTCGGCACACACGGGTCCATCGCCCCGTGCAGGTGCAGGGTGGGCACGCCGATCGGGGCCCGCATCCGGTGGGCGTAACGGATGCCGTCGGTCCGCAGCCAGGACCGGAGGAACCAGCGGTGGTACTCAAGGGCCGAATGGGCCACCGACGGGATGACCATGGCGGCCCGGTACCTGGCTTCGGTCTCCTGGTCGGGCCACCCCGGGCCCGACCACGCCTGCAACATCCGGGCGACCTGCTCGGCGTCGCGCCGGACCAGCCGTGACTCGGGCAGCACCGGCAGCTGGAAACCGAGCGTGTTGCCATTGCGCCAGCCCCGGCGTACCGGGCCCGCCAGCATCTCGGCCCGCATGCGCAGCGGGTGGGCAGCGGACACGATTGCCAGCCGACGCACCACCTTGGGGTGGTAGGCGGCCATGGTCCAGGCCACCAGGGCCCCCCAGTCGTGGCCGACCACCACCGCGTTGGCCTCGCCGAGCGCCCGGATCAGGCCGGCCGCATCCGAGGCGGCGGTGATCAGGTCGTAGCCGCGGGGCGGCTTGTCGCTGCCGCCGTAGCCGCGCATGTCGCTGGCGACGGCGCGGAAGCCCGCACCGGGCAGCGAGGTGAGCTGCCGCCGCCAGGTCCACCAGAACTGCGGGAACCCATGCAGCATCAGGACCAGCGGCCCCTCACCGCTCTCCGCGATGTGGAACCGGCTGCCGTTGGCGCTGACGGACCGGTGTGACCATGGTCCGTCCAGGTAAACGGCTGAGCCTCCGGTCACGGGCATGCGATCACCGCGGGATCGTCGCCGGTGGCCCGGTGTGCTCGTCACGGCGCAGCATCGCCATGTCGCCCTGCACCGATTCCCTGGTCTTGCGGAGCCGGTCCAGGCGCCGGACCTTGAGGTAAATGATTCCGGCGAGGGCCGCAGCCAGCAGGATCAGCACGGCGGTGACGATCAGGAACGAGGCCCAGTCCCAGACGCCGAGCGTCTGCAGGCCGTAGGCCAGTGCAAAGCACAGCATCACCAGCATGAGGAAGCTGGAGAACACGATCGTCGCCGCCAGCGCCGAGGACACGCCAATACGCCGCACATCGGCGAGCAGCTCCTGCTTGGCCAGGTCCGTCTCGTACCGGACCAGCCGGGTAAGGTCGCTGACCGCCTCAGAAACGAGTTCGCCGACCGACCGGTCATCCACCTGCGCCGGCCTTACGGCTCCGGGCTCGGCCATCGCGCTCTCTTCCCTCCTGCGCCCGGGAACTGGGTCGCGCTGGCACCCTCCCGTGCGGCACGCACCGCGCGGCACGCGTCCGCCGCTGTCATCCGTGCGGCCGGCCGGGACCGGCCAGGCGCCGTGCGCAGTGGTGACGAGCCGCCTACGGCAAGAGATCCTACGGGATCATCATGGTGCGCCGGGCAGCACACAAGTCCTGCTGCTCGGCTGGCGTGGCCAACGCGCCTCGGGCAAGCGAACGGCGCTCCCGCAGGAGCGCCGTCGCTGACACGTCAGGCCCGGGTTACCAAGCGCACATTCACTGTGCCGGGCGGCCCGCCACGGCGGGCACCGGAGCCCGGTGCCAATGCGCTGTAGCCGACTGCCCTGGCTCGCCTCCCGCGGCTGGTCGCGCGTGGGTGCCCGGTTGCCGTGCCCGGACCCGTAGGTCCGTACTCCCTTTCTACGACGGATCGGCCGCGCTGCCTAGATGCTGTGCGGCACCAATTGGTGATCTTGATTGATCACGGCCCTTCCATTCCCACCGGCTGCGCGCTGCGGCGGTCGGCGGTGCTGAACGAGAGCACGGGCCATCCGCGTACCGTGGCGGTCCGGCGGAGTGCCCGGTCGGGGTTGACCACCCGCGGGTTCCCGACGGCCTCGAGCAGCGGCAGGTCCGTGATCGAGTCGCTGTAGGCGTAGCAGCTGGGCAGCGAGTACCCGCGTTCGGCGGCGAGCCGGCGGACCTGGACGGCTTTCTCCTCGCCGTAGGCGTAGCACTCCATGTCGCCGGTGTAATGACCGTTCGCGATCCGCATCCTGGTGGCGATCACGGATTCCGCGCCGAGCAGCGCGCCGATCGGGGCCACCACCTCCTGACCGCTCGTGCTCACGATAATGACGTCCTGGCCGGCGCTGCGGTGCTCACCGAGCAGCACCCGGGCCTCGGCGTAGACGTAAGGGAGGATCAGGTCTGGGAGGTAGCGGCTGACGATCTCGGTCACCCGGTCCGCGGGCCAGCCCCGGCAGGCGGCGCATGCCTGGGCCCGGAGTTTCTCCATCTGCCGGTGATCCGCCCCGCTGAGCCGGTACCGGAACTGGGCGAGCGCGCCGCGCATCATGTCGGTGCGGCTGAGCAGGCCGTATCGATAGAACGACCGGCCGAATGCGAGCGTGCTCGAGCGGGCGATCAGGGTTTTATCAAGGTCGAAGAAGGCGGCCGTTGGCGGAAAACCAGACTTCGGAGGCCTCTCGGCCTCGACGGGAGTGCCCACGATCCGGCAGCATAGGCGTTTAAAGACCCGTAATCCATGGCATCTCCGCGTAGTCGATTGGTAACTTGGTCCTACACGCATCTAAGCTTCAATGGAAGACGGTTCTGGCGTCCGCACCCGGACCTGGACCGTGCGGCGACCCCCGCTCTCCCCCCCGGCGGGGGTCGCCCCCTTTGCCGGGGTCGGTCGACCCTGCTCACAGCCGTTCCTGGCTGCTTCGCCTGGGCCCGGCAAACCACTTGCCCGGGGGCCGAGCCCCCGGAACCCCCCACGTTCGAGGGCGGGTGTTGGGCGCGGCGGGGGGCGGGTGTTGGGCACGGTAGGCGGGCGCTTTGGGCGCGGCGGGTGACTGGTATGGGCACGGCAGGGGGCTGGTGTGGGGCGCTACGGGGGGCTGTTTGTGGGTGGGGTGGCTCCGTTGTGGCCGTTCCTGGTGGATTCACAGATTCGGTTTCACAGGTTCAACCGGGTGCCGATACTGACCACGAGTGACAAATGGCTCGTTTGTCACGGCCGGTCCTTTGCTTGCAGAACCTTTAAGGCCGATCTCTGGCTTTGACGGCGGTACGCTGGGACTCACGGGACTGCTGATGCACTTGGGACGGATGCGGCCCTTCCGGCGGGCTCGGGACCGGTCCCCGGGCCGCAAGGGGCGCTGGGCTCGCGGCCGGGGCGCCGGCCAGCAGGGTTTCCAGCAGCAGGACCGCCCCGTCCTTGGCCAGTGGCTCGTTGCCGGTACCGCACTTCGGCGACTGCACGCAGGACGGGCACCCGGCCTGGCACTCGCAGCTGCCGATCGCCTCGGCCGTAGCGCGCAGCCATGCCTGCGCCACGGCGAACCCGCGCTCGGCGAACCCCGCGCCGCCCGCGTTCCCGTCGTAGACGAACACGGTCAGTTGCCCGGTCGCGGGGTGCAGGTCCGCCGATACGCCGCCGATGTCCATCCGGTCGCAGGACGCAAACAGCGGCAGCAGCCCGATCGCGGTGTGCTCGGCGGCGTGCGCCGCTCCGGCGAGATCGACCCCCTGGCGCCGCAACGCATCCCGCTGGCCTGCGGAGATCGTCCACCAGACGGCGCGGGTGCGCAGCGCGCGCGGCGGCAGGTCGAGCGCCTGTTCGCCCAGCGGCTGGCCGGTCTCCGGGTTGCGCCTGGTGAACGAGGTGACCTGGCGCACCACGTCGACCTCACCGAAGGACACGGTGGCCGGTCCCCAGGCCACCTGCCTCAGTTCGCTGACCACGTCGATCCCGGTCACCTCCCGCGCCGAGGTGAGGTAGCCGGGGTCACCCGGCTCGACCAGCGCCACGCCCTCGGCGAGGTCCAGCGCCGTCACCAGGTACAGATCACCCTGGTGCAGGTAGACCGCGCCGGTGTGGACGAAGATGTGCGCCGACGGCTGGTCGACCGTGCCCACCAGCCGTCCCGTGCCCCTCTCGACGATCTTGACCGGGTAGTTCCCCTCGCCGCGCAGGTCGGGCCAGCGCCTCCGGCCGCGCCGGGTCCAGTACAGCCGGTGCCCCCTGCGGCGCAGCATCCCGGCCGCCACAAGGTCGGCTGCGGCATCGGCGGCGGACGAGCCGAACAGGTTCAGGTCGGCTTCGGTCAGCGGCAACTCGGCCGCCGCGGCACACAGGTGCGGCGCCAGCACGTAGGGATTCTCGGGATCGAGGACGGTGGCCTCTACCGGCTGGTGCAGCAGCATCTCCGGGTGGTGGACCAGGTAGGTGTCGAGCGGGTCATCCCTGGCGATCAGCACGGCCACCGCGGGCTGGCCCTCCCGCCCGGCCCGGCCTGCCTGCTGCCACAGCGCGGCGCGGCTGCCGGGCCAGCCCGCGATCAGCACGGCGTCCAGGCCGCAGATGTTGACACCAAGCTCCAGCGCGGTGGTGGCGGCGAGTCCGAGCAGCGTGCCGGCCCGCAGCGCCTCCTCAAGCTGGCGCCTGTCCTCGGGCAGGTATCCGGAGCGGTAGGCGGCCACCCGGCGGCCCGGCTCGGTGGTCAGCCGGTCCACGACCCCGGCGGCGCCAGGCTGTGCCGCTCCGCCGGTGTGGGTCCCGTTGGCCCGTGTGCCGCCGTCGGGGGTTCCGTTGGCCCGTGTGCCGCCG
>Ga0207664_10000249_pt1 | contig 40430 bp, 61 predicted proteins | sample LARL83metaG_FD_184349 | JGI IMG/M metagenome (GOLD analysis project Ga0207664, IMG submission 184349) | Corn, switchgrass and miscanthus rhizosphere microbial communities from Kellogg Biological Station, Michigan, USA - LAR L8-3 metaG... | ecosystem: Host-associated > Plants > Roots >...
TCGCGATCAACGCTTCAGGGCGCAGGACGATGTACTTCCTAACCTTAGCGCTGATCTTCTGAAGCAGCTTCTGCGTCTCGACCGGATCGGGCCAGAGTTCGACATTCCATGAATCTGTTGATGCAGCCCAGCTTTGCATACCAATAAATGCTGTGAAATGGGCGCGAATGACGGCAACGTCCTCGTCGAGTCTTTTTGCTAGTTCGCCGAGCCTGCTCTCCTGCTGCTCGTTCGGCAAACTGATCAGGCTCTCGAATGCTTTCTCTTTTTCCTTGCGTTTGTATTCGGTCCTCTTGTCGATTCGCTCCTGTTCGCGTTGCTTGCGCTCCTGCTCACGTCGAACCGCAAGTTCTTGGCGTCGGGCTGCAGTCTCTGCGTCCCGCGCCATTTTCTCGCTGTTCTTGATGATCGCTACGATCAAGTCTTGCAGGGTGGCACGCGGTATGCGGAGGCGTTCAGCGCTGCGGTCAATCCACAGCCGCCACTCTCCGGGCGCTAGGCTGGCCAGGCGCGTCGCCTCGACCATCACGCGCCTAGCACTTTCCTCAGGTGTGACTTCGACCCTTGGGAAATCGTGCACCTTCTCGTCACTGCTCATGAGCAATTAACCTTGGACTAATCCGAGCCGGAGTTTGCCTAGCGTTGTCGCCCTAGTAGTGGGTGGATAGGCGGTGGCCGGTGCCAACCGCTCATTATGTGCGCCCAGCTGTGCGCCCAATGGAGTATATGCTAATTCGTCAATTGACGTAAGTCTTTGATAATATTGGCGCGCCCGGAGAGATTCGAACTCCAGACCACCTGGTTCGTAGATAGACGGTGAAATCCTAAGTGTCTGATTCTGCGGATTTTGCCTGTTCCTTGTCCACCGCGCCGTTGCTGGACCGCGCTGCACCGTGCAGCATCGAGTCACGCAAAAGTCACGCACGGGAGGCTATATGGCTTTGACACCACTCGCTGAGATGAACCTGAAGATCGAAGTGCTGGAAGCCGTGGTCACGGCCATGATCTACAGGAGAGCGGAACAGGATGGGTCTGCGGACAAGGCGGAGGCCTTCGTAAAGGACCTGGAGGGCGAGAGCTTTGAGGTTTTGAACGATGGGACACCACGAGACCCGGAGCGTGAGAAGCGCCTTATAGCGCTCCACGAGGGGTTCTTTAAGGGGGTCCGGAACGCTCTATAGGCGGCGGGGTTCTGGCGGGGTCTGGGGCAGGAGGGGCTAAAAATAGTTGTGGAAAGTGGCAATTTCCACTAGACAAATGGAAAGGGATGCTTTACACTGTATCCCATGATAAAGAACTTCAAACACGCTGGCCTAGAGGCTTTCCACCGCAGCGGTAAAAAAGGTGGTATCGACATGGAGCACGCCAAGAAGCTCAACAAGCAACTGGCGCTCCTGGAATCAGCCACCGGCTACCACGACCTGCGGGGCAAGGTACCCCCAGGCTGGCAGCTCCATATGTTGAAGTGGAAGCTCAAGGACCACTGCTCCATGTGGGTGAGCGGGAACTGGAGGCTCCTATGGCGCTTCGAGGGCTCCGACGTGGTGGACCTAGACTATATCGACTATCATTGAGAGGTGAGAAAAATGTCCCGCATGCACAACCCCCCGCACCCTGGCGTACTCCTCGCGGAGTACCTTGAGCCAACCGGTCTCACGCAAGGCGATGCCGCCGACCGGCTCGGTATCAGTCGCCAGCAGCTCGGCGCCGTCATCAACGGCCGCGCCAACATCACTCCGGAGATGGCCGTGCGTCTCGCCCTGGGTTTCGACACCAGCGCGGAACTCTGGCTCAATATGCAGATGCTCTATGACCTCTGGCTCATCGACCAGGCTGGTCTGCCCAAGGTGAAGTTGCTTATTTCCAAGGATGCGGCTTAGGCAGCCTTCGCCGCCAGCGCCATCTTGAGGCGCGGCACCAGCACCGACCTGTCCCCGTCGTTCGCTATCTCGGCATCCACCAGCTCGCGCGGCAGCGGCTTGTCGCTGACATGCGTGTTCACGGCCTCGACCCCGGGACGGTGGACGCGCACCACGGCACCGCCTTCGCTGTGTATCCATTCGGCCTCGTTGAGGAAGCGGACGCTGCAGTTCACCAGGCCAGGCGCGCCGGCGGCCAGCTTCTCGCGGTAGAAGTCGCGAGCGCGTTTGACCCAGTAGTCCGGATCCTGCTCACGGCGGTACTCGGTGCCCCACCACTGCAGGATGTCGCGCGGTGCGTTGGCGGCAGCGGGCTGGACCCGCATGGCCGCGCACCGGTTCACGAAGTCCGCATCCCGGCAATTCAGCATCGCCAGGAGCTGCGTCGGCCGCTCCTTGTTCGGGCGGTGCTGCAGGTACTCGATGGAGATCGAGAACGCCTCCGAGACCTCGCGGTACAGCGCGTCGGAGAACGAGAACTTGATATAGCCCAGCACCCGGGCCAGCTCGTCGCCAAGCGTGTCTTTACCCGCGCCGGCGAAACCAGCGGCGCCAATCAGCTTTGGAATCGACATTGAAATACCTCCTATGCAGGTACATGCCGGCCATGCAGCCCAGCGCGCCGCCGATGCCGGTGGAAAGCCATATCCAGCCGCCGGTCCTGGCGATGTGGACGATTAGGAACGCGTCGCACCAGCCCATGGCCATCGAGACTGGCGTCACCAGCCAGTAGTTGCCGCGCATGACGGTCTGTTGCTGGAAGGCGCGGAGGAAGACGTAGACGGTGCTGGTGAGGAAGGCAGAGAGATAGATCATGCCCGCCACCGGCCGCCGACCACGTTGAGCAGGCTGCGCTTGCCATTGGCGTAGATGACGCAGTGCGTCTGGAGCCAGCTGCTGGGGCCGTGGTTGTATTCAAGCCTCAGCCTGGTGCTGGTACCGACCGAGTACGCGCCTTCCTTGATGCCTGGCGTGTGGCTGTGGCCGCTGATGGTCTTGGCGCCGATCTTGTTGAAGGCCGAAAGGCTGCCGCGTGCACCGTTCGCGCCCTGGTCGCCGTGATAGCCCACCTCGATGCCGGCGATACAACAGCTTTCGTCACGCTTCAAGAAGCGGGTACGGTCTATGCACCGGAGCTTGCGGGCACCCCACCACGCGAAGGGGTCGAAAGTCGTGGCGCCACCTGGCGTCATCTTGGTCGCCTTGGCCATGGCGTTGAAGGTCTCGGCCCAGATCATCAGGTTGGTCGGATCTTGGCGCGGGTCGAAATCCTCCTCGACCCAGCGGCGGAAGTGCTCGTGGTGGTTGCTGGCGACGACGATGTTCTGCACGCCCTTGGGCGTGTGGCGGTCCATGTAGGCGAAGGTGATGTCCAGTTCCTTCGCGACATCGTTCATGCCGGAGAGGTACTTGGCTAGGTTCGTGAAGGCCTTCTTGCGGTGGTGGTGGCTGCCGCTGTAGAAGTCCAGCACGTCATTCCACACCAGCTTCTTGGGGCGCAGCAGCTCCACCATGCCCTTGGGACCGAACGTGGCCCTGGTGACATTGGGGTCGGTGAAGATGACATGGGTATCGCCCATGGACAGGGCTTCGGCGGGAGGCGCCTGGCGGCTGCCGCGCGGCGTGTAGAGGCGGTCCAGGTCTATGAAGCTGCCGTCTGGTGTGGCGTTGATCTGGCGCGGATAGAAGGTATTGCCGTCCACCTCGATCACGGCTGCGCCAAGGCTGTGGTGGAACTCGCCCTTCTTGCCTGCCTTGGTCTCTGTGTAGTTCTTGCGGGTGCATGCGCCGGTCGTGATCAGCAGCTTCGCCATCTTCTCGTGCGGGGTCGCCACCGGCACGACCTCGATCTTGGAGTGGCCCAGCACCGCGCTGCGGCTGCCGCTGATGGTCTCGAACCCAGAAAGGGGGTTGACGGCCGTGGGCTGCGTCTTGATGTCGGCCAGGACCGTGATGTTCCGGTTCAGGTCCAGGCGCTTGTCCAGCAGGTACTTGACGACCGGCTTGTCCCACCAGTCGTCGTTCTTGTCGGCCTTGGAATGGATGCTGGTGGGATTGCGGTAGCGGTACGGGATGACGATGAGGTGGGCGCGGTTCTCGCGGCAGTAGCGCTCGAGGGCGGCGAAGAAACCGGCGTGTACAGGCGTGGCGTTCTGAGCCGAGGTGATGACGAAGCGACGGCGCTTAGTGGAGCGCAGTCGTTTCAGATAGGGGGCGGTGTCGAGGGGTATTGGCTTGTCCGCATCCAGCATCTGCAGGGCGCGGTGGTAGCGGTTGGACAGGGTGTTCCTGGGTATCCCCAGGGCCCTGGCCGCAGGCAAGATGCCGCCATAGGCCTTGACGGCTGCGACTGCTTGGGCGGCTTGTTCCGGTGTGACTGATGCCTGGGCCATCCTAACGCTCCTTCCCGATGAGGCGTTCGATGTAAGTGGCGAGACCTGGGTTATCGCGGAACACGGCCGTGAGGCCCTGCGCGAGCGCGGTGACAGCGCGTTCTTCGGTGGTGCGATCAGGCAGACGGAAGTCCGCCCAGATCGCGTGGAAGAGTTCGTGGAGCACGGTGTCGACGACGATGCCCGGAGACTGCGGGTCGTCGATGCGGATGACGCCGCGGTCCAGGTTCACGCGGCCATAGTCCTTGGGCAGGTACTGACGCACGACCTTGTAGCAGCGCCGCCCAACCTTGAGCCGCTTCAACTCAGCCATGGATTCTCCCGGAGCGTTGGTTACGGCTGGTCTCGGACCCAGTCCTGGCAGTCCTGCAGCTGGCTCACCGCGGACTGGTAGAGCACGCCCGCGGTGTTGTGCAGGGTCAGCAAGATCTGGGCCTGGCGGTCGTCAATGGCGACGATGCGTCTGGACTTGGCGGTGATCTCGGCGAAATCAGGAGGCGGCTGACGCTGCAGGTCTATCTCGAGCTGGATGCGCTCCAGCGACAGCGCGTCGTACTCAGCGGTGATGAACGGCAGGTGATCCGGTACCTGCAGCAGGCACAGGGTCGGCTTGGCTCGAAGCCCCGTGGGGGTCCGACCCAGCGTCCCAAAGCACCCGGAACTGAGGGTCAGCCATAGCGCTAGGACACACAACAACACGAGTCGCAGCAGCAGGCGCATGGGACGTATCTCCTCGGGTCGAAGCGGAAGGCTTGAAGTTCTGTATGCGGTCCTGGGTGGTCTGGCCGCCGGCGCGGACCGCACCGATGCGCGTCGCTGCGGCGATGTCCCGGGTCTGGGTCCTGGTATTGGCATGGCCCACCTGCGTGTCGCGGGTCTCGATGGCTTTGGCGGTGCCGTAGCTCTCTCGCCACATCTCGACGCGCATGCCGACGAGCAGCGCCAGGACCACCAGCAGTACGGTGAGTCGGTTCATGTGATGTTCCCGTTGGTGACAAAGCCGTGCCATTCGCCCGGGTACTTGCCGCCGGCCGTGACGTCGATGGAGGGCGTGATGGTCAGGTCTTCCAGGCTGGTGCCGGCGGCGTTCCAGCGCGGTGCCGGACGCTCCTCATCTGGCACGCCTTTGCCGGCGAACCAAATCAGGATGCTGTGGGTTCCGACGCTGCCGCCGTTCTTGTTCCAGCACGCCGGGCACAGCAACATCAGGCCCTGCGCTTCGGCGAAGGTCTCGACTCGTTTCAGACCATTGGGGACGTGACGGACGAACTCAGCCTCGAGCTCGGCAAGCCTCATTGCTTCACCGCCGAGCAATCAATGGAGCCGCCCCACAGTGCGTATGCGGGTTGGAGGACCAAGAGGATCCTGAGGGGGTAGCCGCGGTTTTCTCGGGCTGCGGCCGGCGCCCGGTTCGTAAAAAGCGCGGTGGCACCGAACCAGCGTGTGGGGTCCGCGCCCTTCGACCTGGCCAGCACCTGATCGCGATAGACCCAGCCCAAGCCGCCGTTGTAGGCCGAGAGCGCGAAGGCCATGTGGTCACAGTCGGTTGCGGCTTGCGTCTGCTGCCACAACTGGAAGTCATAGGTGACCAGCGCGCGGATGGCCCACGCCGGGTTATAGGGGTCGGCTTGGCCCAGCGTCTTGGGATAGGCGCCGGAGATCCAGGCCGCTGTGCCCGGCGTGAACTCGGCCAAGCCATCGGCCACCGAGCTGTGCGCTGCAGGGTTCCAGCCGCTCTCCTGCTGGATCTGAGCGCCGAAGGTTGCCACCGGGGCATCCATGCCCCACACCGCGCGCGCCTCGCCCAGGAGTTCGCGATGGTAGCGGTGAGCCGCCGGCGGCACGTCGGCGCCAGCCCGCTGTGGCGTTACCACGAAAAGCAGCGCCCCCAGCACCAGCAAGACCAGGTGACGGCGCATCTATATACCCAGCGTCATGCCGAGGATGACGGCTGCCAGCACGATCGCGCGGGCGGTGTCGTCGCTCAGCGGTGACAGGAAGCGGCGCTCCAGGATGGAGCCGAACACCACGGCCACCGCGACCAGCAGCAGCTTGTAGGCCAGCACCGGCAGCTGGGCCGGAGCCATGTGCCAGACCAGGGCGAGCAGCAGCAGGCCGGTGGCGTACCACTCGGCGAGACGGGGCATCTTCATGTGAGGTCCTCAGTGGCGGGAAAAGAATTCAGCCAAGGCGGTGCCGGCGGCTCCGACCAATCCACCCAAGGTGCTGTAGGTGGCCAGGCGGCGGTTCTCCGACCGCTTCTTCTCGTCCTTGGCGCCCTGTTCGACGTTGTGGGCCGCGAGCATTGTCTTCACGTCCGCCTTGATCTCGGAGACATCGGCTTGTAGCGATGGGACAGCGGTTTCCAGCACGGCGATACGCTCCGCGAGGGTCTTGTTGGGGGGCATGGATGCTCCATTTCTGGACGTGTCGTGGCAGTGCTATTCTTCCGGCCGTTCCATAACCGGAGAGCACCATGACTTCATCGAAAGCTTTGCTTGCGCTGCTGCTGGTCGCGGCCACGGCCGTAGCGGACCAAGTTCCACATGGGACGATCAAAGTTTGCCGGCGACCCGGCGTGGCCTCGCTGAAAGACCACAAGCCTGTGATGATTCCAGCCGGGACCTACACCGGAGCATGCAACTCCATGGGAGAGCGCTGCCGAAATATCGTCGTTACTACGACAAGTAGCGCAGTTTTAAGCGCTCAACAGTCTTGCGTGACCATCGACGCCACTCTGACCCAGGCGGACGGGAAGCCTCTAAAGGCCGGAGAAACCCTTGTTTCTCAGTGGAATATCACTGGTTTCGAACCGGCCATCACCGTCGCCACCGCGTTCAAGTGATTGACGAAATGTCGTAAATGTTAGACTGCTGCGCGTGGTGTCTTGACTCTTAAAGCATGGAGGATCTATGCGTATTTCCAACGAGACTAAGGACCAGAGCATCAAGACGGCTTCCCGCTTCCTTGCGGGTTCTGCCATCGCGATGTTCATCGCGGTGCTGATGGCGTGCGGTGGCAATTCGGTTGCCGGCGGCACGCTCGATCAGAGCCAGTTCAACGCCATGCTGGCAGCGTCGCCGGCCTTCGCGCAGCTGAGCTCCGACACCAGCTCGCTCAAGGCCAACGACACTATCCTGACCAGCAAGGTGAACCGTCTGCCCTTCGGCATCATCAAGAAGACCAGCGCTGACTCTGCCCGGACCGATGCGGTCACCCTGACCACCACGCCAAACTTCGGGCCATGCACCGATGTCGGCCTGCTGATCGGCAACGCCAACGGCGCCAACGCCGCGCTGGGCCAGGTCTCGAGTCGCATCACCTGCATGCTTTATGAGTACAGCTACAGCAACAATGATGGCAGCATCGCACCGTTGCCCGGCATGGAATGGGATGGCGCGAACTGCACCGGCAACGTCTTCGCCACGCAGACCATCACAGCTCAGCTGGCGCAGAACGGTTACGTGTTCTCTATGCCCGGACAGTCAAGTAACTTCGCCGTCGCTGCTGGCTCAAGTTCGCAACAGATCCAGGTGCTGTCACAGTCCGACAGCTCCGGTAACTGCATCGACAACAGCGGCTCTCCGTTCACGGACCACGTCTATGCCATCGTTGCCAATGACCCGCAGGTCACTGGCGTGCCCAACTCTGCTGTGCCGGTGAAGATCACCAACGGCGGTCAGTGATCAGCAACGGATGACGATGAGGATGCCGGTACCGCCAGCACCGCCAGCGCCTCCCGCCTGACTCACGCCATTCGTGGCACCACCCGCTCCGCCGCCTCCACCGCCACCGGTGTTGGCGGCGGCAGCGGTTCCAGCGGCTCCAGTGGTGTTGCTGATGCCGGCACCGCCACCACCTTGACCGCCGCCATTGCCGCCACCATTCGTGCCGCAGCTGCTGGCGCCCTGTGCCTGTGACACCGCGCGGCCACCACGTCCACCGGTGCCTCCGGTGCCAATCGCCACTGCATTGAACGTGGTGTTGCCACCGTTGCCGCCATCGCCACCACCGTTGTTGACAGAGCCAGCGGTACCTGCGGTTCCAGCGGTACCGATCACGACGGCATAGCCGGTACCGGCGGTCAGAGCCTGGATGGAGAACCCGAGCTGTCCGCCGCTGCCGCCGCTGCCGCCCTGACCTGCTAGGGTGGTGTTGGTACCGCCGCCACCGCCGCCACCGCCACCACCACCCACGGCAATGACGAGGTAGTTGCCGGTTCCAGACGGCGTGAAAGTGCCGTTGGAGGTGAAGACGGTGATCTCGCTATCGCTGATGTCAGCCCAGTTCGCGGCGCCCGTGGCCACGCCCAAGGCCATGAACATGCGATTGGTCGAGGTGTTCAGCCACTTGGAACCGATGCCGTACTGCTGCGTGTTGTCGTTGGTAGCCGCCGGGTTCGTGGTGGCCGAGAAGTTGTTGATAGGGAACAGCGGGTTGTTCTGGCTGCCATGGAGGAACGGCGCAGCCGAATAGGCCGAGATGTTGGCGCTGGTGACCGTGGCCTGACCATTGGCGACAGTCACCACCCACAGGCCGACATAGCCCGCGTCCGGGCTCGGCGTGGTCTGGGTGCCGGTGGCCGCGGCCGTGCCAGCCTTGATTTGGACCGTAGCCAGGTCCTGGCGCTGCGTGAACTGGGCAGTGCCGCTATTGGCGGGTCCGGACCAGGCAATGCTGGGGTTGCTGGCGTTGTAGTACGGCAGCACCACCGAGTTGGCGTCGGATTCGATGAACCCGACTTCGACCAGGTAGTTGATGCTGAAACCCGCAGTGCCAGGTGCTGGCGTGTTCAGCGTAGTGGTCGAGGTGATGATGCCCTGCTTTAGGATCTGGTTGCTGTCAGTTCCTAGGGTGCTATATGCGGTGGTGTCCACGGTCTGCAGCGAATAGATCTCGCCAGGCTGGACCACCACGGCGAGGGATGCAGGACCAGTGGGACCGCAGCTTAGACCGTTCACCGTCGTATTGTTCCCGAACAAGGCCTGCGCCAGCTTCGCCACAGCGATATAGCTGTCCTTGTTGGTGCTGAGGACGTCGGTCTCGAGCGGGATTTGGCCCGGGTATACCAATTGGCGGTGCATGTAGGCTCCTGAAATGCAAAAACCCGCCGAAGCGGGTCAGTTGAAAGCTGGTCTGATGGTTCAGTTCGAGATCTGGACCCAGGCGGTGACGCCGGCGGCGCGAATCTTGTTGATGAGCGCGTAGATGGCCGAATCAGACACGCCCTGCTGGGTCATGCTCAGGCTGGCCCACTCGGCCTGAGACGGCGTGCTGTAGGCGCCGACGCTGCTCCCGTAGCCGCCCACGAAGGGAATGCCGCTGCTGGCCTGGCGCTTGGGATACACAAAGAACTGACAGGGCATGTTGATGCTGCCCCATCCACCCGCGACACCGTAGCCGCAACCACCTATCGAATACCCTCCGGTATCCAGCGGGTTGCCTGGCTCGAATATGGTGGCGTTCCGACCTGTCAGTGTGAACAGCCTGGCCAGGATGTATGACCGCGTTACGACTGGCGCGAACACATTCGACAGGATCCTGGACCTGAAGCTCGCGTCGCTCTCATAGAGATTGCGGCTCAAGCTCTGTCCGAAGAAATCTCCGGCGATCAGGTCTAGGAACCCATCGGTGGCGGTGCGGATGCGGAGCTGGAGCTGTATGTACTGCTGCAGCGCGGTGAAGTTGTCCAGCGCGGTCCCGATACCGCTCAGGATGGCCGTCAGGACCGGGAAGGTGCTGCCGAACCACCGTGGCAGTACCAACAGCAGGCGCGTTAGGCTGTTCACGTCACGATCACCGTGCCGTACTTGATGACCTGCTTGGCGGTCGGGACCAGGTCCGAGTTCCCGCTATTCAGGGTCACGCCAGAGACGTTGATGACGCCCGGGGTGTTGTAGGCGATGCTCGCCAGGATGGTATAGGGAAGCGTCACGCCCACGCCCAATGCGTTGACGTAGGCCTGCAGCGCAGCAACCACTTGGGCAACCACCAGGGAGTGGGTATAGCCTGCGGCCGTGGTGATGGTCATGGCGATATTGGCAGTCAGGACCGAGGGTCCGAATACCCCGAACCGCACGCCAGCGGCACGCACCAGGTCAATGGCTGCCTGTACGTTTGCCAGGACCTGGGAACTTGGGTTACCAGAGCCATCGTCCACTACCACATAGAAGTAGCCGAAGTCAGTCGCTCCATTGAACTGCTGGCCTTCCGTCAGGGTGTAGGTCAGGTTGTCCTGGACCGAGGTGATCGCGTTGCCAATAGCCGTCGGCGTCGCTTCCTCCAGGCTGGCAAGGAAGTTCTGGAAGCGGATGCGGAAAGCGGTATCGGTCTCGGCGTCGAAGCCATTGCTGAAGCCGCTGGCATTGGTGACCGTGTCTATCCCGACGATTGGGCTTGTCAGTACCGTCAAAACACCGGCGTTGACGTTGCCCGCAGCGCCAGCGACCGTATCCTGAACCGTCACATTGGCGCTGGCGGTGAGAGCCGGGACGACATAGGCGTTGAGCCCAGCGTTGTAGTTCGGGTTCCCAGTGTCCGCAATGACCTGGAATACCTGCGTACCATCTGCGCTTTCTACCTGAGTCCCGATAGGGATGATCGCCTGGTTTGTCGGGGTGAACCTGGCGAAGGTCACCTGACCCGAGGCCGCCACGGCCGGCAGACGGGTCAGACCGAAGTCCGCCATCCAGCTATCGAGGTCAGCACCAGTCGCAGTGCTGGCCCTGGCGAACACATACATCTGCGTCAGCACGCTCTGCAGGAACATCACCACCGAGGCCACGGCTTCGACGATGGCGCGCAGCACGGTGCCGGTGTTGAAGTTGCTGAGCTGCGGGACCTGGCCCTGGATCGTAGCGACTTGGTCGCTGACGACAGTGTTGAAGTCCTTGGTGTTCTGGGTCATGTGGGCACCGGGAAGGTGATGACAGCAGGCAACTTGGTCTGTGCGTCCACGTACTGGATGGAACCGGCGAGGCCGTTGTCCACGAGCTCGAGGCCGATGACCGGGGGCGGCACCTGGGCGATGCCAGGCTCAAGCGCCACAGCGGCCTTGATCTGGGCCAGCACCTGGCCGAACTCGGATGGCGACAGCGTGTCTCCCACGCGTCCCGGGATGCCGGCGCCGAACGTCAGGTCCCAGAGATAGCTGGTCGTGGGTGTGAACAGGCGACGCAACAGGCGCTGCTGGGTTTCGGTGTCCCCGGTCGCGGGCAACAGGTCGCCGTTGGCGCCGACGATGAGGTCGGAGCCGTACTGGTGGTACATGTCCATTTACGGTACCGGGGGTCCTGACACACCGACGCCAGGAGTGACGGCAGAGTGTTCGTGGGTCTTGAGTGAGATCGTGGCGGTCTTCACGTCGGTGTCGCCGGTCACGGTCCCGGTGCTGTGGATGTCCCCTGTCACCTTCACGGTGCCGGTGAAGTCGAACTCGCTGGCCTGGAGCAGCATCTTGGCGTTCGCATTGATGCTCACGTTGCCGTCGCCAGTGAACTTCAGCAGGGAACCGGTGCCATGGGTCAGCCACATGTCGCCGGCGGCCACCGGACCCGGAGGCTGGTCGGCAAGGCTGAATAGGAAGCCAAGGACCATGCCCACGTCCGGGTCCGACTCCTGATAGATGACCACCGCCTGGGCGTTAACCACCGGAGCCGCGGCCAGGCCCCATCCCGAGGCGCCAAAGAGCGTCACGATGGGGAGCCAGCCGGTCTCCACGTCCTCCGGCATGATCCGGACCTTGGCCGAGAACGGCTTGCCCTGGTACGCACTGACCACGCCGACACGGCAGATGGCACGGCCGCCAAGCATCATCGAGGCCGCGAGCTTCATGATGCTGGTCATGTCGCTCAAATCAGCACCTCTGACTCAGGACGCACGTTCTTGGCCTCGATGTCCATGAAATAGCCGCGGCTGTTGAACCGGCGGCCGATCTTCTCGGGGTAATAAGTCTGGTCGTAGGGCGTGCCGGTGAGCTGCAGGGCCTGGGACGTGGTCGGCAGGCTGTCGCCCGGCATGTTGTCGAGCCGCATCCGGATCTCGTGCAGGCTGATGTTGTGCGCCGTGGTCTGCGCCAGCTGCTCGGCTTGGTACGGCGTGAGGCCTGGCTTCACGATGCTGTATATCTGCGGAGTGCCAGGACTGCCAGCCTTGTGCTTGATGGTCGCGGTCTTGGTGAAGGCCTGCTTCTGGGCCGCGTTCCAGCTCCGCACCTTCACCACCACGTCACGGGCCAGCGTCAGGTTGTGGCTGAAGCTTAGGAGCGGCACGTTGGCCTGTGGCAGCGTGGGGTTCGGCTCTATCCAGTTGATGGGAAAGAGCGTCGCATCCGGAGCCAGAGGGCCGAAGGTGAGCGTGTTGCCGCTCACTCCCACGGTGAATCCCTCGCGCTGCGCCAGGTAGGTCAGCAGGTCCCACTGGCTGCGCTCGGTGCTCGAAACCACGTGGTCGATGTTGTAGTAGACGCCGGCCTTGGTCGTGGTCGGCGTCACGTTCGGGGTCAGGCCAGCGGCTTCGGCGAGCTGGGTCGCTATCTGCGAGGACGTGAGGTTCTGGTACTTCTGGTCCGACTTGGTGTCGATCAGCAGCGCCGTGTGGTCGCGCCCGGTCAGGTGAATCGTGCCTTCCACCGGGTCCGTGTCCACCTGGTCCGCGTTGCCCACGATGAGCTGGGTCAGGTCATTGGAGTCGTATCGCGCCGGATCCTGCGGTACGCCAGCGAATATCTCTACGGTCAGCACCTGCTGGCTGGCCCACCAGGCCCAGTCCAGGCCAGGTGCCGAGTTGCGTAGCGACAGCGTGGCCTCGAACTCATCGGCCTTGTACAGGCTGTTGTTCGTGACTTCAAAGCCGGTCCAGCCCGACACGATGTTGCCGTTCACCCTGATGAGGGCGCGTGGCTGCCTCACGGCGTCGGCACCTGGGGCTTAGTGCCCGCTGGCGCAGGCGGAATCTTCAGGGTCACCACGCCAGACAGCACCGGGTCCTTGATGCCGTTGGCGTCGCCGATGGTCTGCCACTGCGTGGCGTCACCGTATTGCTGCGCCGCGACCTGGTACAGCGTGCCGCCGGTGACAGTCACGGTCTTGGTCTCTGGCGAAGGCCCGCTCAAAGCCGTGAGGTTGCCGCCCATGCGGCCCAACACGCTATTCAGGTTGTACAGCGCAGCGGACTGCGTGACGGCGTTGGTGGTGTTGCTCAAGCCCGCGGCCTGCTGGGCCACGGGGTTGTTCGGCACCAAGCCGCCGAAGGTGGTGATGTTCTTGAGCGTGTTCTCGCTGCTGGCGATCAGCACCTGGACCCGCTGCTGGACCTCGGCCAAGGGCTGCGTCACCGAGGCGATGACAGCCTGCGAAGCCTTGGCGAAGCTGCTCACGGCATGGATGGCCGTGTCCAAGGTGTTCAGCAGGCCCGAGAGCACACCGTCGTTGACCGTAGCGCCCAGCGCATTGGCGGCGTCCATGTCGCCCAGGATGGCTTGGTCCACCGTGGCCGAGCTGCCGATGTTCACCGGCTGCGTGAGGTCCGTTTCGGGCTCGAACCGGATGGTGTAGGGAATCCGGCCTTCCTGCATGAAGTTGCCGGTGAACTCCGCGATCACGCCCTCGTAGCTGAACTCGCTCCACGCCAGGGTGAAGAACGTGCCCTGCTGGGTCTGAGTCTCGAGGTAGCGGCCACGAGTCAGCGCGTTGGGACCGACGAGTTCCCCGCTCCACTCCAGGGTGCGCGGCTGGTAGCCGATGGCGTCCAGGCTACGGCCGCCGCCCGGGTATTCGTGCTTGGCGAGCTGCATGGTGCCGCCGAACGGCAGCACCTCAGGGATCTCGAAGCGCTGGAACGTGAATACGTTGCCGGAGCTGTCGGTGAGAGTCAGCGGCGTCATCGCGTGGCCAGGCTCGGGGCGTCAGAGGGAATGAACTGGTCCGTGCTCAGGCCCTGCGAACCGATGCTGGGGCCTGACATGGCGCGGGTCTGGTGCTTGGTCACGGCGCGGGCCACTTCGCGGCCGTCCACGTGGATATGCGTGTGCACCACCGTCGTCTTGCTGCCGGCACCAGGAGCCACGGCGCTGGGGCCGTCCCAAGTGCCTGTCGCACCCTGGGGACCAGCGGCCCAGTTCTTGGTCTGAGGGGCCTTGGGGTTGTACTGGTTGGGATGTGTGAAGTCGTAGAGCCAAGTGCCGAGGCTGCTGTCTTTGCCGCCCGTGAGCTTGCTGATGATCGGCGAGATGACGTAGTCGTTGATGAGCGTGCCGACCTGGTAGCCGAGCCAGCCAGCGGCGATCACCGCGCCCAGCTGCCCCATGAGCTTCATGGACGACACCACGCCGCCGAGGGACACCGACATGCCCGGCAGCGCCAGGGCCAGCGCACCAAAGGCGGCGCGCAGCAGCAGCAGCGGGCCCAACACCAGGCCCATGACGGCGAACAGACCGGTGAATCCGATGGCCAGGCCTTCGGCCAGCAGCGGGTGGTCGCGCAGCACGTCACCGATGAACATGAAGACGTTGGCGAGCTTGGTCAGGAGGGGGATGAGCAGTGGGACTAGGCCCATCATTAGCGAGACCTTCAGGTTCTCCCACTGAGCGTCCAGCGCCTTCTGGGCCGTACCAGGATCCTGGGTCAGGGCCGCGTTGTACGCGTCCTGGCTGCCCATGGTGCCGCGGATGATCTTCTGGTCGCGGAGGAAGTTCTGCGGCTTGAGCGCGAACTCGAGGGCCAGGTTGGCGCCGAGCTGGTTGCCGCGGAACACGTCGTTGATGACCTGCTGCAGGCGCTCGCGGCTCAGGTTCTGGCCATAGACGCGGTGGATGGCAGGCAGCAGCACCGTCTGGACCCAGGCGAAGGGATTAGTAGCCGCCAGCTCGTGGCCGGCCAACGCATTGACCATGCTGCCCGTGGTCGTGGTGCTGAGCGCGCTGTTGGGCTTGATAAGTCCCAGCTGCTCCAGGAGCGGGATGGACTTCTTGTTGACGAAGCCCTGGTTTGTGAGGCGGTAGAAGGCCGAGAGCATGGGACCGACGCCGCGGCTGCCACCGCCGCCGCCACCCGAACCCGCGTTCTCCAGCATCAGCGCCGGCAGGATCTCGTACAGGAACTCGTTGTTGAGCCCGAACTTTGCCTGACGGGCATAGCGGAACACGCTCAGGAACTGGTCAGGCGTCACGCGGCCCTGGGTGGCCGTGATGACCTTGGCCATGAGCTCGGCCTGGGTCTGGAAGGTCTTGGGGTCGCGCGCTGCGCCTATGACGTCCAGCGCCTTGGCCATGCCGAAGGCCAAGTCCTTGGCGTTGCTGCTGACGCGGCCCTCTGTGGACGACGCCAGGACCGCCTGGATGCGCGTGACGATGGGCAGGGCCATCTCGGCCTCGCCGAGGTCGCCCAGCACGTTACGGAGGTCCAGGAGCGACTTCAGGTTCTCGGTCGCGGTCGTAGTGATGACCGTGCCCGTGTTCTTCCACGCAGCGCCGATGGCCTGGACCTGTTGCGCGTGCGACAGACCGGCCATGTTCATTACGTTCAGTTGATGAGCATATTCCTTGGCAGGCTCCAAAGCGTCGCCCATCATCTTGAGCCCGAACAGCCCGAAACCAGTGATAGCGCCGCCTGTGAGGGCCATGGCGCGGATGCGACCCAGCTCGACCTGCAGCGCCTTGGCTTGGGCTCCGGTCGCCGTGAACTGCCTTGACATGGCGGCAAGGCCGGTCGCAACATTGCTGACCAGGCTGAGACGTATGCCGACTTTATAGGCTTCGAACATGTCGTTTTGGCTCAGAGTCCGTGAGTGGTTTGCCGATCGATTCCAGTCGGTTCAATACCCAAGACAGCAATTCATCCCGCGTACCCAGCCACTGGGCTACCAGCTGCTGCCTGAGCAGCGGCTTTTGCTTGGGTTCTTCGGCGGTGTCGGCGTCCTGGTGGCGCTGTGCTTCCTTGGCTTCGCGCTCTTCCTAATCCTTGTCGCCGTCTTCGGCTGATACCTCGTCGTCGTAACCCAGGCTCTCGTGCACAGGCACCTGCCCGGCCTCGCGATGCTCCGCGAAACCGAAGACGCGCGCGCCAGTTATGCCGAGCACTGCCGATTGCGCGATCAGCGATGCCACCGCTTCCTTGTGGCGCCACCACGCCGGGCCAAAGACTGGACGCGCCGGCATGCGGCTGGTACCGAATTCGTGGTAGATCATCAGGTCTGAGGTCGAGCCCACCACCGCATCGAGCCCGTGCACCTCGCGTGACACGCTGGCGCGCAGCGCTCCGGTGCGCTTCAGCGGTTCGTCCTCGCTGAAGCCCTGGTCCACGCGGTCTTGCTTGGTGGATTCCGCCAGCTCTTCCCAGGCCACGAAGGGCCCGGTCGCCGGCTGGTAGACACCGAACTCCCGTTTGGCCTCGCTCTCGATCAGAGCCGCCGCCGCGTCGAGTCCCTTGTGTATGAACTCGTCCTCGGCGATGGCTATCTCGGCAAGGTGCAGGCCGAAGTCGGTGAGGGATGGGAACTCGCGGGCGCTCATGTCGGCTTGTCGAACTCCATGGTCCGCCAGTTGAACTTCGCGCCGTTCTGCTCACTGAAGATGATGCAGTAGGCGGCCCGGTCAATCTCCGGCAGCTTCATGGCCACATCGAAGGGAACGCCATTACCGACCAGAAACAGAGCCTCCCTCAGCGGCTCTGAGGTCGCTACGCTTTTAAATTGGCGGTACCTGCGGCGAGGTCGGTGTCGGGCTTGCCGAAGTGCTTGATGACGCCCTCGCTGACCGCGGCGACGCCGCTTTCATCGAGACGCTGGATCAGCGCTTCGAGCTCGCTGTACTTGACGGGCATCACGACCGGCTGATCATCGATGGCCGAGACGTAGATGAGGGGAAGGGCCATGGCGACGAACACTTGGTTGCTCGCCAGGTCATTGCCCAGCAGCCCGATAAGGCGGTACTGGGCGATGACGCTAGGTTTGCGCAACGTGATCTTGCGGTTCTTCTCGGCGTCCGTGATCTCGAAGGTCTGGACGGCCGAGGCGGTGGCTTCTTGGGAAGGGGTAGAGGACATGTTGTCTCCCGGGAAAGGTCAATGGATCAGGTGAGCTTGAGGCGTTGCTCGGACTCGAACTCCAGACTCTGCTTAATGGTGTCGTCGCCCTTCTTGTCGCCGGCGTCGGACAGCGTGAGCGTGCAGTTCTTGTACTGGTACTGGGACACCGAACCGTCGACCTCGGTGATGGTCTCGGTGATGGTGATGGTCGGGTTGTCCTGGCCGGCGTAGTAATTCGCCTCGTCCTGGGCGATGTAGTCGTCCAGGGTCGCGTCCTGGCGCTCCACGTCGAAGCTGCCGGCCCAACCGTTGGGGAACTTCAGGGTGCGGGTCTTGCCGTCAAGACCCTTGATGGACTTCTTCACCACCTGCTGGCGGGACTTGAAGCTGGTGATCAGCGACAGGTTCAGGGTGCCGGTGCTGGTGTTGATGTTCAGGCTGACGTCGCGGCCTACGGAAAAGCCATTCAGAGGCATGGGAGGCTCCTGGAAAAGAGAAACCCCGCCGAAGCGGGGTCAGAGTGGTTGGATGGCGTCCCGGGCTTAGGCCGGCTGCACTGCGATCTGGACGGTCTGGCCGCCCTGGAAGTTGATCAGGAACTTGCGGACCACGGACAGGTACTTGACCTGCACCGTCGCCACCTGCACGCCGGTCACCACCTGGGAGGTGGGGTTGTTGCTGGCGCTGATGACCACGGAGAACGGAGGCTGGGTCGGGTTGTTCACGTCCCCGATCATCTCCTGGTCCCACATGTTGCTGAGGAACGACTGGATGGAGGTCTGGGCGGCCAGGCGCTCGTCCACGGTCTGCAGCTGGCCCACATAGGGGCCCATGCCGGCGTTCAGGGTCGCGGCGATGTAGTTGGTGAGGCGGGTGTACTCGTCGCCGTTGATGGCCGAGTTGCTGCTGCAGTTCTGGCCGATACGGCAGCCGAAATAAGCACCTCCCGGCACCGGGTTGGTGATGAGCTCGATGCCGGCGTTGACCAGGCCCACCAGGTCGGCGTCGGCGTAGGTGATGTTCAGCGCGCCGCTCTGGGTGCCGACGATGCCGTACATGCGCTTGTTGAGGCTCGACTGCTCCGGGCTCAAGTTGGCCAGTCGGCCGGCACCGAAGCCCTGGGGAGAGATCAGGCGCGTGACGTTGTTGACGGTGTCGCTGAAGTAGATCCAGTCGCCCATGTACAGCTTCGACGCATAGTCGTCGATGCCGGCGGTGGCCTTGGCGCTGGCGGCCGAGGCGACGCCCGTGGCGCCCACCTGACCGGACGGGCAGACCAGCTGCATGTAGATGCCGTTGGCCAGGCCGAAGGCGTCCTGATTGGCCCACTGGGTGGAGTCGTCGGCATCGGCAAGCACGCCGATGCTGGCGCCGGTACCAGCCAGGGCATACATGCCCGTGCGGTTGCCCGTGTTCGAACCCACCAGGGTGCTGGAGGTGATGGTGGTGGCGCCGTCGGTGCCGCTCGCAGCGGTCACAGAGGCCAGCTTGGGCGCGATCACCGAGGAGCCAGCGCTGGCGGTGAAGAACTGGCTGGGGCCTCGGGTCACCGAGTTGCCGTTGTTGATGGCCGCAGCGATGGCGGTCCACAGTGCGGCACCGGTACCGGCGATGTTGTCGAAGACCTCGGGCACCTGGCCCGGGAGCACGAAGGTCACCTTGTAGGTGCTGGCCTTGCTGCCGTTGGCCACCGTGGCGGTGATGCTGTTGGCCAGGCTGCCGGTGTACCGGGCGGTCAGGGTGACGCCGGTGGCGTTGGAGGTGTCCTGGAGGATGGCGGTGGCAGCCACGTCGGTGCCATCGGTCACGCGCACGCACACGAAGGCGTTGGCGCCTTGCAGCACTTCGGCCGCGACCACCGTGCCCAGGTCGAACTTGCGCGCCATCATCGGCCCGAAGGCCTTGGCGTAGCTCGCCATGTCGGAGCAGACCACGGGGGCATTCACCGGGCCCCAGCTCGCGGTACCGACGTTGCCGATGATGTTGGTCGGGACGCCGTTGAGCAGCGTCACCGACGGCGGGATGATGACGACGTACAGATCGGGGACGATGAGCGCCGTGGCGTTGATACTGCCCTGCGGGATGATCATGGATGCCTCACTCGAAAGGAGGAAATAAAAAAGCCGCCCGAGGCGGCTTGACGTGGGTCAGCTAGGCGTCCGCTTAGGGCAGGCGCGTCACGAAATGGGGATGGGATTCCAAGACCGCTTCGGCCTCGTCGGCGTCGAAGATCTGGTCGCCCTTCTGGTAATCGTCGAAGGGTTCGCGCACCGTGAGCAGCGCCTTACGCTTGTCCTGGGTCTTCGGTGCCTGGGTATCGTCGGCCATGGGGATTCCTTCGGGTCTAGCCCGTGCTGGATGTGGTACCGACGGCTGTAGCGCCGACGGTCTGCGTGGTCTGGGTCTGGGTGGTGGCGTACTCGACCGAGTACATCAGGATTCTCTTGTAGATGAGCCGCACCTGCAGCTCATCGGTCTCGGTGGTGCCGTGATAGATCAGCCGTGCCGAGAACCCATCCGGCAGCGTGAAGCGCTCCACCAGCGCCAAGGCGCCGTCGATGGCTTGGGCCACGGTGTCACGGGTCACAGGATCCGGAGCCCACACGTAGACGCCGAACACCCGCTGCTGCCGGCGTGTCTCCATGGCGGCGGTGCCGGTGACGCTCACCGCAGCGCTCAGGGGCGACACACCGGGGACAGTGACCACAGCGCCTACAGCGCTGGCACCGGGAATGAGAGCCGCCAGGGCTGCGGCGATGCTGTTCAGCGTGTCAGTGTTGAGCAGCGCATAGCCGTAGGGCTGCGTGTTCACGGAGATGACTGCGCCTTGACCCACCGCCGGCGTGCCGCCAACAGTGACCGTGCGCCCGCTGACCGTCATGGTCAGAGTCGGCGCGTTTACCGACACCTGCTGCCACTTCTTGGGAAAGCGCGTGGTGTTGCGTTCCATCCCCGGCATCGGGTAGATCGAGACGTAGGCATTGCCCGCACCCAGCGCCATGACGGCGTCCAGGCTCTTGGGGTCCGGCCAGCCACGGCCGATGGAAATCGTCTTGCCGGCCCCGGTGATGGGGTCGTGCGTCTTGCCCGTCGGGTAGACAATCGCTTCTACCTGTCTCTCCAGCCACACGCTGACGTCGGAAAGGTCGGCCATATCAGGCCTCCTGTCGCTCGGCCAAGCACTGCCAGTTGCCAAAAGCCGTGAGATACGAGCCCACCACCTGGAAGCGGCGGCCCAGGTCGTCCTTGACGATGTCGTTGGATTCGAAGTTCGTTGGCTGAGGTCCTGGCGCGGTAAAGATCTCCCAGTACACGCGCTTGCTGACGTCAGCCGGCAGCTTCGCGGGCTGAGCGCCTGAATCCTTCTTCATCTGCACCGCGGCAGCGATGCTGACCGGCGTGGGCTGCGGCTGCTGTACATAGCCGGCATCGGTCTGACCGAGGAAGCCCTGAGCGCCGGCAGCGACCTGCTTGGGCAGGCGCCACACGGTGATGGTGCGCGGATACAGGAAGCTCATCAGCCGAAGTCCCGGACGCGATACCTCTGGATCATGGCCTTGGTGTCTTCGTCGATGTTGCTGGCGGCCCAGCGCGTCAGCTGGGTGTCACCGGCCTTGGCAGACTTGATGTTCGGCGGCATGCCTACGGTGGCACCGGTGTTGATGATCACGTTGGCCACTGCCTGCTTGACCCAGCTCGGCAGCGCAGACGCGGGCCAGCCGCATACGAACGCGAGCTTCACCCGGGTGTAGTACGCCAACAGGATGCCGGCAGGAATCCAGAAATCGCCCTCTGGCTCGATGCCCATGTGCGTCACGTCCATCTGTTCCCAGATAGGCGGTCCACCGAACTGCTGCAGCGTGGCCAGGAGGTTGAAGGCCTCGAGCGGGTAACCGCTGCTGCCCTGGCTGCGACGGCCGAAGCCGTAGCGGCCCAAGCCGGAAATCATGCGAGCCACCGGCCAGTGCGCCACGCGGCTCTTGGGGCGGCCCGAGGGGAGCACCCGTTCCTCGACGATGACCATGCCGGTCTCGAGGGTGACGCCGCCGGCGTGGGCGTACAGCACCTGGTTCAGGGTCATGACGCCGTTGGTCACGGAACCCACGACCACCGTCTCGGCCACGAAGGGGCCTGAGCTCTGACGGTCCAGCACCAGCACGTCTCCGGGCTGGAGCATGCTGGCCACAGAGCCTTCGACCACGGGCACCTGGACGTTGAGCCCGGGCGCGATGGCGCCGCTGCTGTGCATGACCAGCACCGGATCCTTGGCGGCCATCCAACCGGGACGGCCCGATGCGTCTGGCACCCACACCATGCCCTCGGGGCGCATCAGGAAGGTGTCTACCAGGATGGAGGCCGTGCAGACCTGCTGGGTGGTGGCGCCCGGGACCCCATAGGCCGCGAGGTCACCGCCGGTCAGGTACTGGCTCTGCGGCATCGCCGGTCTCCTAGTCGGTCAGCAGCTGGATGAGCTTCTTGCTCTTGAGCGCGACCTTGTTGTCGATCATCCAGCGGCCCAGGTTGTCATCGACCTGGGCCATGCCATCCACGAACGTCACGGTGAACAGCTGCGGCACCTTGTCGCCCTTCTCGTTGTCACGCATGAACGCGGTGTTCTCGGGGTTCTTGGTCCCCGGCGTGAGACGGATGGTGTGCTTGCCCTTCTGCTGCTTCTCGTGCGGCGAATAGACTTTCATGTTCATCTCCCGGAAATAGAAAAGCCGCGCAACGGCGCAGCAACGCTCCCGGCGAAATAGGGCCAGCCCCGACCTGCCGGGAGACAGGTACAGCCCGTGCCGGGAGACACGGGTGGGGCTGGCTTTGCGTTCAGCTACTCGTCAGACCGTTAGTGCTGGACGCACACCACGGCATGGGCGTAGCTCGGGCCCTTCGCGACCGGCGCATCGAACAGCACCGACACGAACTGGCCGTTGAGGTTGCCCACCAGGCCGAGCTCGAACAGGCGCGGCTTGGGGTTCTGGGTCTCGCCGCTCACGTAGAAGATCTTGAGCATGTCTTCGGTGGTGATGACGGCGAAGTAGTTGGTCTGGCCAGCCGGGGGCGCGGAGAAGCCGAACGCCGAACCGGTGCTGCTGGGCAGATACGGGTCGGGGATGATCGGCAGCTTGCCGGCCTGGGTCTGGATGGACAGGACCTTGACGCCCGCCACCACCTCGGTCTCGTTGAGCTGGAAGTGGTTGGCCTTGGCTTCCTGGTCGATGAGGTCCGCCAGGATGGGGTTGACGTAGATCGCGCTCGGACGCACGTCGAAGGTCGTGTTCGCCATCATCGTCGCGACCTGAGCCTTCAGGCCGTCGATGATGCTGGTGCCGCTCACCAGCACGCTGGTCTGCGTGATCTGGGTGAGCAAGCCCACGTACTGCGCGGTGGTCGGGGTCACCAAGCTGGTGTCGGTGCCGTTCCACAGCGCCGCAGCCGAGACCACCACCACGCCGTTGATGACGTCTTCGACGTCCTGCGCGACGATGGAGGCGAACTGGCCCTGCTGGCGGGTCACATCACGGTCGAATAGCGTGATGTTGGTCTGGTTGGCGATGGCCTTGATGACGGCCGAACGCTCGACACGGGTCGGCGTCGCCGGCGTCGGGCTCAGCGCGTTCTGGGTGGTCTGGAAGGTGCCCTGGGCGATGGCCGTCTGCTCGAAGTAGCGGGTCGGCTGACCGGTGGCGGGTACGTGCTGGATGCGCTCCAAGGCGATGGACTTGCGGCGCACCAGGTCCGTGATCTCGTTCTCGTAGCGGTTGGTCTCGATCGCACCGGGGCCGAGGAAGTCGGCACTGGCGCTGATGGAGTCCAGGAAGCGAGCGTCTTTCATTGCAGTTGTTCCTTACGCAAAAGGGGACCGTGCCGCCCTTTCGGGCAGCGACTGGTTGTCGTGTGGGAAGCGGCTTAGGCCAGGCGGCCGGCGGCAGCGAGTTCGGTCTTGAAGGCGATGCGCTGGCTGTTGCTGGTGATGCCAGCAGCGGTCAGGGCCTTGTCCAGGTCGGAAGCGCTGACCTTGGAGTCGGCAGCGGCATCCAGCTTGAGGTGGCCCTTGTCGACCAGCTGCTGGATGGACGCCGGCAGCGTCTTGCGCTCGGGCGGGGTGGCCTTGTCGAAGGCCTTCGCCTTCAAGTCGGCCAGCTCGGTCTTGAGCGGTTCCACGGCCGCCGTCACCGCGGCCTTGATGGTCTCGGCCTGCTTCTCGGCAGCGGCCTTCAGGTCGGCTTCGCTGGGCTGGGCAGAGGCATGGAAGTCGCTGCCGCTGTTGTAGTAGCTCGGCAGGCTGCCCTTGCTGGCCTCGGCCTCCATGTTGTCGGCCATGCGGCGCAGCAGGTGGACGTGGCCACCGGTGTTGTGCATGCCGATGCCGTCGGCTTCCATGGCGGCGGCGCAGCTGCGCAGCGTGTCGCTGTGCTTCTTCACCTTGTGCAGCACCGAACCCGCGTTGATGGTCTCGCCCTTCTTCAGGGCCTCGGCCACCGCGGCCTCGATGCGGTCAGCCATCTTCTTCTCGGCAGCCGCGAACAGGGATTCCAGTTCTTCCTTCGTCATGTCGATCTCCGCGTCGGCTTTGGCCGACAAAGATGTTGATGTATAGGCCGCATCCTTTTTCTTGAGGATGGCAGCACCAGTGAAAATCAAGCTCTCGACAGTCAAAACCGGCGCATCCATGGAAGCGATCAAGGCACGTTTGACTTCATAGCTGAAGCCAAGCTCGTCCTTGTGCTTTTGGATGTAAGCGACCTGCTCTGGGAAGTCGGAACCGTAGAGGAAACCTTCGATCTGAAACTCGTCGCCAACCACGTCAGCACCGGCGATGATGCCGAGCTTCTTCGTTACGTCGTGGCCGTTGAATGCGTCCGTGAAGTCCACGCCCATCCCAAGGATGGACGGTATGGCGGCCTTGGCAGCGGCTGCTGTGATGACTACGAGCTTGCCGTTGCTGCCCTCAGGCGGCTTGTCGCTGGGCCTGTCCAAGAAGCAGAGCACGCCCTTGAACGGAATCTTGTTGGGATGGCCTTCGGTCTCAGGGACCGCAAGGCTCATCGCCCGGAAAGCCATTCCCTTGATGGTGTGCCAGTCGCTGGTGTCGATGCCAAGCTCTTTGGCGCGTTCCAGGATCCGATGACGCGCATCCTTGCGCTCTTCATCGTTCAGGCCTTGCGTGCGGTCGACCATGTCCCAGGCCATCTGGACATGCTTCTTGTCCTCGACTTCAAGCTGATCGCCTTCGCCGGTATTGCGTATCGGCAGCTTCTTTTTTCCCGGGACTGCATAGTCCTCGGGTTTCAGCTGGGCACGGCGCTCACTGGTAAGGGCCATTCAGTCCTCATCGCAGACGTAAAAGAAAAGGCCCCTTGCGGGGCCTTCTGTGTCGTCAGGGTCTGGTCAGAGCAGGGATTTGACGCCCGCCACGAACTTCTGGATCTCCGGCGAGGCTTCCTGCTCCAGCCGCTTGCAATGCGCCACCAGGCCACCGAGGTGGCTCTCCAGGCTCACGAGCCAGGAGTGCAGGTCGGTCTTGGCGGCCTGTTCTGCCGCCGAGATCTCGCTCTGCAGGTGCTGCATGAACGTCTGCGGCTCCGCTTCCTCTTCCGAATCCGCTTCCGGAGAAGCGGGTGCCGCTGAAGCCGGAGCCTCGGGCTCGGGCGTAGCGGCCGTCACCGCGGCTGCAGGGGCCGGCTCGGCGGTCGCTGCCTCCGAGTTCTGTTCCGCAGCAGGAGCGGCCGAGGCGGCTGCGTTCTGCTCGTCGGAAGCATCGGCTGCAGCCGGCGGCTGGTCGTTGGGGGTCGGTTTCTTGGCCATGGAGTCGTCCTCCCGGAGTTTCAGGTTGGTTGGATGGCAGTTACGCCAGGATCAGTGCGTCCATGGTGCCGGCCGACAGGGTCGTGGCACCGATGGGAGCCAGCTCGAAGGTCACGCTGCCAGCCGACTTCAACGACACGCAGCCGTTGCAGAGGAAGTTGGTGTCGAACGTGGCCACGCAGTTGGCGGGGATGTTGGAGTCAGCGACCTGCACGAAGATGGGGTTGCTGTTGCCGCCCTGGCTCGAGGTCAGGGTGGCGCCGCTACCGGCACCCGTGCTGTCGGTCACGGTCCAGGTGGGGTTGCTGCCGTTGCCGCTGTTGACGATGTTCACGGCGTTGAGGCCGTAAGCCACGTTCCAGGTCGTGATACCAACGCCGGCACCGCTGGTCGCGGTCTGGCTGAGCGGGTTGGCGGCTACGGCACCGGTGAAGGCGCCTGCGGTCTGGATGGTGGCGGCCGTGGGCTTGCCGCTGGTCACCGCGGACACGGTCAGGATCACGCCGTTGCTGAGCGTGATGGTGTCGTTGACGGCGAATCCGCTGGTGCCCTGGTTGACCACGGTGGCCGACACGGCCTTCAGCGAGGCGCAGGACAGCTTGGCGCTGCCGGCGTTGGGCGTGAACACGACGTTGGCCGGGTTCACGAAGCCGGTGCCTGCGGCGGTGATGGAGGTGCCGGTCACGGCGGACGCGCTGGCCGGCGTCACGATGCCGGGGATGGCGGCCATCACGACACGGTCCTGCTTGTTGTTGGCGCTGCCCTTGACGAGGGAGACTGTGTGCTTATCGAACATTTTTGCGTTTCTCCGAAATCCTGGATGGCTTACGGCCGCCTGGAGCAGCCGGCTGGTCGTCGGTCAAAGCGGGGTCGTCCACAACCTTCGCGCCTCGAGCGGCGGCGACGGCGATCTGGTAGTCGGCATAGTCGAGGTCGGCCCACTTGGAGTCCGACTTCTGCATGCCGATCTTGGCGCGCCACTCATTGGGCGTGCACAGGTTGTTCGTGTAGTAAATCTCGAAGCGCTCGGCCTCGGCGGTCTCGTCGGCACGCTCCAGGCCCTTGAACCGGAACTGCAGCTGGTAGAAGCCCAGCTTCTTGTGCAGCGCATCCCGCGTGAGGTGCGACTCCAGGAGGTTGGCCATCGGCTTGATGGCCTGGTCCCAGTCCCGGTCCTCGTTGTTCTCGCCCTGGCTGCGGTTGACGTCGTGGTCGACGTTCAGGTTCTGGGCGCTGAGGTCGAAGGCGGTGGCGATCTCACGCTTGAGGAACGTCTGCCACTCGATGTACAGCGCCTTGTCGCCGCCATCCCGCATCTTCACGGACTTGGGCTCGTTGGGGCCGCCGATGATCGGCGTCTTGCCCTGGCCCTCTATCTCGTCAATCCAGAAGATGCGGAACTGCTGGATGGTGCCGTCGTCGGCATTGGCCAGGTACAGCAGGTTCTCGGGGTTGGCGTTGCTCGCCACGTTGCCGGCAAACTCACCGGCGCCCAGCAGACGGTTGATGCTTTGGAACGCGATCTCGGTCGGGCCGTAGCCGTAGGGCGTCGCCGCCGACGGGTTGGGCCGGATATACATCAGCTCGTCATCGCAGAGCGGGATGCCCTCGGCGATGCCGGTGTTGCTGTAGCCGATGGTCTGAAGGTAGCGCGCCTCGTTGGCGTCACCGTCCCAGGCCGCATAGATCTGGATGCTGGAGGCGTCCACCGGGAACATCCACAGCGGGCGCATCTTGTTGCCGCCGACCTGCATCTCGGCGGCGCCGGCGCTCACCGACAGCGTGTCGTCGATGAGCTGTTCGATGAAGGTCCGGAAGCTGTCGGTGTGGTTCGGGTGCGCGAGGCACGCCGTGGCCAGGTCAGCCTGCTTCTGCAGGGTCGGGCTCATCTCCACGCCGTCGATGGGAACGATCTCCCACGGCAACAGCGCTATCGGGTTCTTGATGGCGTTGATGGCACGGCGCGCGTACACCGTCCGACTGAAGTAACGCAGGTTGGTCGGCGTGGACTTCGGCAGAACGCGGTTCTTGCGGTCCCTGGCGCCGAGGCCACCCCAGCCGCTGAAGCCGACCAGGCGAGCCCACGGCACGGTGAACCGGTTGGGCTCATGGCGCGGACGGCCTGCCAGGAGGCTGAGGGCCCCCGTGATGCGTGAACGCAGCGACATCAGAACGAACCAAAGCTCGCGGTCGCGGTCGGGGCCTCTTCGGCCAGGGCATACACGGCGCTATCGCCTTTGTCGGGACTGCGGCCGATGCGTTTCATGATTGCCTTCTTGTCCTCGATGAGGATGCCCTGGGCAGTGATCTGGTAGCGAGCCGCACAGAGGTCGGCCAGCAGCTCCCGGTCGTCTGGCAGAGCCAGGAACTGGCCATGCACCGGATCCAGGGCCTCGCGCATCCGCCAGTACCACTCGGCGCGCTTGTTGCGGAACGTGAGCGTTCCCGTAGCGGCATCAGTGGCATCGCTGCCGGCGGCACCATTCAGCGCCGCACATGGGATGTTCATGTTGTTCAGCAGGTCATAGACGCTGCCGCCGACGTTGATGACGTCGAAATTCACGATGCACTTACTGGTGCCGCGCACCGGCAATATGAGCTGCACCACCGCGCCGCCGTTCGGGGTGCTGGTGCCAGGCTTCACGAGCTGCTTGTCGAACCAGGTGCCGTACCGAGACGTGACGATGGTTTGGTCAGAGCCGCCGCGGGCGATGTCCACACCGATCTTGGTCAGCGGCAGGTTCGGCTTGGGCTGATTCCGCCACCTGGCCTGGGCCTGTAGCACCCAGTCCGTTGGTATCACCTGCCAGGCATCGTCTTCTCGACCTGCAGTGAAGTCGCCTTTCAGCAGCTTCGACCGCAACGGCTCGGGAAGCGACTGCAGGATGGCGCGGTAGTCGCCGGTGTCCTGGTAAGGGTTGTCACTCAGGAACGCCGGTATGAAAGTCCGGCTGGTGGGCCTGACCTTCTCGCCGTCCACCAGTATCGGCTCTGGTCCATCGACCTCGTGGTCGCCTGCCTTGGTGGTGATGTAGTACCTGAGCTCGCCGGCCTGTGCCGGTTTCGGATGCTTGGGGTCCAGCCAGGGCGACCAGAAGCCGATGACCCAGTCGCCTTCGCTGTCAGTCGGCGGGTTGCCGGCGGCGATCACACGCGTGCGTTGACCAGGTACCGTGGTCCGGAGCCATCCGCAGATGAACCGGAACATGTACTCGGTGAAGTGCGTAATCTCGTCGAAGCCCTTGAGGTCGTCGGGATGGCCCTGGTAGTTGAGTACGTCGTTGACGTTCTCGACACCAGCCAGCTGGATGACGCGGCTGGTGCCGCCATCGTCCAAGGTCCAGATCTTGTTCGTGCCGTGATACTGGCCGTTATGGCCATAGACCTCGCGGCTGCGGGCCTCCAGGGCCAGCAGTTGCTTCATCTCACGGCGCAGGATGAGACTGCGGCGATGCGCGGTGCCAGCAGCACCCAGGATCAGGTCGGTCTTGCCGCCGCCAGCCGACCCGCCGTAGAACAGGTAGTCAGCTGGGCTTGTGTAGGCCAGCGTCTGCGGACCCGGCAGCGGACGCCACCGCCTGTCCGTCATCAGCAGCCGGTCCAGCTGCTCGCGCTCTTGCGGCGTCAAATAGCGCAGCAAGCTTTGCAGCTCGCTGGGCGTCGGAAAGTCCTGTGTAGTCGTCGATGGCGATTGGTCCGCCGTTGGGCCCGGTGAGTTCATGTTTATCCGTGAACATCTTCTTGTGCCGTCCCAGGAGTTCGAGCGCATGCGTCTTGCTGTGCAGCTTGACGCGGATTCGCCCGTCCTTCTCCTGGATCAGCTCAGAGATGGCCGCTGATGCCCCCGGCGGAAGCTCCGCAAGGGGTTTGAGATAGAGCGCTTGCTTGCCACCGCTCACCCGCAACTCGACGTAGTCGAGCAGGTTGGCGTAGCCGAGCGTCGCCAGTTCCTGGCGGATGCGTTCGGCGGTGACGTTGGCACGGTCCTCGATGCGCTTCAGACCCTTCTCGACGGCATCCTTGATGTCAGGTTTTGCCAGGAGTTCGGAAGCGATGGTCCGCGCCGTCTTCTCGCTGTACCCGGCTCTGATGGCGGCCTGGGCACCGTTCTTGTCGATCAGGTATTGGGCGACGAAAGCCCTCTGCTTGGCGTTGAGCGCCATGGTGAAACACGCCTATGCGGCGGCCTCGGTCTGGGGGAAGTGGGTCTCGGCGGGCACGGCCTTGAGGCGCCAGTGCCTGAGCCGGAAGGCGTAGACACGCAGGGTGTCCCAAACAGCCATCTCGGGTGACGGCGCCCTTACCGGGTGCGCCACCACGTGGAACAGTTGGTCGCTCTGGGCGTCGTGGACCTCGATGGCGTAGAGCTTGGTCGGTACCGGTGCTGGCTTCTCAGCGCTCACGTACCACCCCGCTCCTACGCAGCATCTGCGCGTCCACCTGGGCCGGGGTCCTGGGCTCCCCGCCCACCGCGCCGAAGGTCAGGCCCAGGGCCCGCTGCTCACGCTCTCGCATGGCCACGCGCCTGAGCTGGATAGCTTCCAGGACGCCATAGGCCAGGAGGCCGCAGGCGAAGCCAGCGAAGAACACCAGCCACATATCAGGGCAGCAGCTCGGCGTCGATGTTGCCGGTGAAGCTCGGGGTCGTGCCACCGAAGGCCACGTTGATGTTCACGTTGGCCGGAATTTCGTCGTTGGCCGACAGGTTGGAGGTCACCGGGGCGCCCGGGAATACGGTCATCACGGTGAAGCCCTGGGCATTCAGCGCGGCGCTGGCCAGGATGGTCCACTTCTGCCCGGTCACGCTGTCCACGCCCTGGATCGTGACCGTTATGGTCGGGGTCGTGCCGGTGGGCGCCTGGGAGATGTTGATCTTGAGCTTGAGGCCACGGGCCACCTGGCCATTGGGCATCGCGCTCTTGATGGCGACGTTGATGGGGCTCGCGCCGGCGCCAGCCAGCGCCAGGGCCCCGTTCAGGTTACCCAGGTCGGTGTAGTTGACGGTCATGGGGTCTCCGTTGTGGTCTCAGTCAACGACCCGGCGCAGGGTGCCGCGCTCGTCCCGCACATAGCGGGTACCGTCCCGCAGCTTCAACGTGTCGTCACGCTGGCGCTGCGGGCGGTATCCGTACTGCTTGTTGATCCGCTGCGGGTTCGGACGCTTGACGTCCTTGCCACTCACTGCAGCGTGCCGCCTTCAGCCGCGTCGTCGTCCGCCTTGGGCACGGGGTTCGCCACGGGGGTCAGGGTCACCAGGTAGTGCTGGCCGGGCTTGAAGCCCTCGAACGCCGCGGTGCGGCCGTTCAGGAACTCCAGCTTGGCATTCGGGGTCGAGCGCCAGGTCGGCTCGTTGATGTCCTCGGAGCCGTCGATCTTGGCCTGGGCCACCAGCGTCACGCTGACGATGGGCTCGAAGTCCAGCTTCATGCCCTTCTCGGGATGACCCGGGATGCGGGGTTCCTGGAACTGGCCGGTCTGGTGGTTCTCACCGATGACCACGAAGCGGGCCTTGAGGACGGGGTTTTCTTGGCTCATGTGCATCTCCCGGATGTACCGCTGGTGCCGGCGGCATCGGCTGGGCCCAAGGGCCCGAATCGAATTGATCGTCGGCCTCGTGGCCTCTATGGCTCCGACCCCGGGCCGTAAGGTCCTGAGGTGAGGCCGACGAACCTATGTGCTGGTGGGCGCCGGGAACTCGTCCGTCGGAGAACCATTGCCATCCCAGCCGCCGGCGTCTGCCGGGGCTTGGTGCATGTGGAAGTTCCGAATCAGCGCAACGCGCTCGGGTGCAGCGCCTTGGGCGCTTGCGCCGGCGACGGCTCTGGCCCATTCGTCGGGGCTCAGGTCAAATTCCCATGAATGGCCAGACGGATGGTTGACCGTGATGTTCACGGTGCCGCCAGGAAGACGCAGGAAGTCAGCGGTGAAGCGGTGTTCGCTCATGGCGCGACTCCAAAGAAAAAGCCGCGTGTCCTTGCGAACACACGGCCCAACGTCTGCATCTGGAGGTGATGGCCTGCCGGTGTTGTCACCTGTGGCAGGTTAGCGTTCAGCATATAGTTTGGTGCCTGCACGTCAATCCCCTATCTGCTATTTTCTGAAAGTGTCGGGAACATGAGCCGCTGGAACCACGGCAGGAACGCCAGGTAGGTATGCGCGGTGTAGAGATGCCGCTCGTAGTTCTCGGAGCGTTCTCCGGTGCGGAACTTCCTGGTGTTGATGCCCAGCGCCTTGGCGAGACGGCCGCGGTACTCGGTCAGAGGCTCCTTGTGGCCCTGGACCAACCGCGTCCATGTCCAGCCGCGCATCTCCTCGTGCATCGCCAGCACCGAGCGCTCGAAGCGCAGTCCGCGCCAGGCGGCGCGCCAGGACTCGGGCTGCCACCGCGGCACCATGCCCAGCCACTCCGCGCAGATGATCAGGTAGAAGTCCGGTCGGTTGGCCCGGACGCTCATGTCCTGGGGCTCGGTGCGCGCCGGATCCTGCAGCGTCGGCGCCTGGATGGTGTAGGGCCCGGTGAGCATCCGCTCCACCAGGTCCGCCACCGGATGCTCGGGTAGCGTGCTGGCGCGGAAGCTGCGGGTCTCCTGGCCATGGCTGCGCTGGGTCCACGGCCGGTCCGGTGCGCCACGCGGCGCGACCTCGGACATGTTCAGCTCCCGGATCAGCGCGATGGTGCTGGTGCTGGGGACCGAGGTCCCGTGTAGCGCAGACCTAAGCTGCTCATCGGCCCAGACCTCGAGCAGGGTCTGGAGCTTGACGGTAACGCCGATGGCGCCGGGCGAGGTCTGTGGTGTCGTGACTGCGTTCATTTCCGCCCCTTGGTGATGAGTTTCACTTCGATTCCGTGCAGTGCCTTCATGAGGTTCAGTCTCAGCGCTAGATCCCGGCTCTTGACGCCCTTCACGTCCTCCACATGTGTCTCCAGCTTCCGGTCCCGGTACTGGAAGTCAGCGGTGTAGCGCCCGATGCGGACGCCGCCGACCACGAACTCCCAGCGCGGGTGCACCTTGAGGTCGCAGATGTCTCCGATGGCACGCAGCTGCTTCAGCTCGTTGTAGCGCTTGCCCTCGGCCAGGCTGTCGAACTTGATGCCGTCGATGACGCACTTCTTGTTGTTGTACTTGCGGAAGCCTGTGCCTCCGAAGCCGCGGCGAGGCTGGAACATCAGGTGACCCTCTTGAGCCAGCGACGGCCGTACAGGGCTTGGCCCAGGTCATCGGCCGTGCAGTCGCGATCCAGGTGCGCGACGATGACGCCATACAGGTCCGGCGTGGCGCGCCACCGCGGCAGCATCAGCGGGGTGATGACCACGTAGCGGTTGTCAAGGTCCTTGCCCACGCTGCACCGAGAATTGGTCCTCAGGATCTCGCCGGCGCCCTGCATCAGCCGCTCCACTACCTGGCGCGGGGTGTCGATGGACTGCTTGCCCTCGGGCACACGCTCATAGGGCTTATCCCACTCGGTGGTGGTGCAGCTCGGGCACTTGCAGGGCCTGGTCTTGCGCATAGAGCGCCAGCCATAGCCGCAGCGCTGGCAGTGATAGGTCTGAAGCTGCGCGTTCAACGTGTTTCCCCCTCTGGATATGTGAGCTCGACATCGTTCTCACCGGCCCATATCTCCATCTGCGTCATGGTCTCGGCCATCTCCTTGACGCTGTACTCACCCGTGCTCTTGACGACCTCGACGATCTTGTCGCCCCGCTTCACCTCCATCAGGAGCGGCCCGAACATGCCCTTGAAGTAGGCCTTGGCATACGACTTGGCCCATCCTTTGGCGCGCGCCACCTGGTTGCACCACATGTGGAAGGTGCGGTTCTGGCGCTGGCTGCGCGTCGGTAACTGAAGTCCTATCTCGATGCGCCAGGACTGGTCCCGAGGCAGGTTGGCGACGAAGTCGTGCAGGTTGGTCTCTATCCGCGCCCGGTGCGGGTTCTGAGGTTCCAATACGAATGTCTTCTCTACATCCGTCGACGTGAATGCCATTGGGTTAGTTCGACCTCGCGATCAGAAAGGCGATGGTTCCGAGGACACCGACCCCGCAGCCGCACAGGAACAGCGCGGCGTAGGCCAGGAACGTCCAGATGTCCCGCTCGATCTCAGCCAGTACGTTCAGGCCCATGTCAGTCCTCCGATTGCGGCAGGTTCTTGAGCCTGCGGCGTATGGCTTCGACGTATTCCTGCCAGTGCTTGGTGTCACGGCCCTTGTAGCAGCGCACCATCTGGGTCCAGTCCGGCGTCCGGTCCCGGCAGTACGCGAGGTACGTGGCGGCGAGCCAGATGTTGTAGCGGTCGTCGTGGTAGAGCCGGTGCGTGGTCGCCGAGGTGTCGAACAGACGCGCGGTCTTGACCGTGAGCTGCCCACAGCCCCAGCTCAGGGGGTCGCGCTTGTGCTTATCGACACACCAGCTGCTCTCCTGGCCGACGATGGCCTGCAGGGTCGCGGTGAAGCCGAACTCCAGGGAACGGCCGTCATCGTGGTAAGCACCGGCGCGGGCCGACTCCTGGACGGCCCAGACCTGATGCGGCGTCAGTTCGACGGTAGCGGCCAGCGCTTGGGCGGCCATGAAGATCAGTCCGGCGGCGAGAGCAGGTATCCACTTCATGCAGCGGCTCCTTGTCGTTTAAGCGCAGCGGTCTCGCGCCTGCGCATCCGGTGCAACAGGCGGTCTCTGGCTTCGATGAGCTCGGCACGGGCGCCGGGATGGCGCGCCACGGGGTGCGGGGCATAGATCACGTCTTTGCGGATGCCTTCCAGGCCTCGCCGTGCCACCACACCGAAGGCGATGACCACCACCGGGTTGACCTCGACGATGGCCTTGAGGATGTGAGCCTGGTCCGGGTCGTACTTGGACGAGGCGTGACCGCCGATCTGCGGGGAGGCTTCCTCCCACACGATCTCCTGGCACAGCTCCTTGCCGAACACAGCCCGGAGGGTGCGGCCACTCTGGCAGCCAGCGAACAATGAGCGCCGGATGAAGTCGCGGCGGTCCACCTTGCCGCTGGCCAAAATCTGGCGCACCCGCTCGGGGTCACGGAACCACTGGTTCTGCATGAAGGCCAGGACGGTGACGGTCATGGCGTCACCAGCCCTTCGCGGATGGCGTAGCGGGTCAGCAACACCGCATTGTGCAGGTCCAGCTTCTCCATGATGCGATTCCGATGGGAGTCCGCCGTCTTGCGGCTGATGTGCAGGGCGCTTCCAATCTCAGCCGTGGTCAGCCCATCGGCCACCAGCTTCAGCACCTGGGTCTCGCGCTCGGAGAGTGTGGTCGTCACGATCTTCATGCGGCCTCCAGGGGATAGAGGCGTATTGGGTGGACCGAGCGGTCCAGACGGACCTCGGCTTTCTTCTCAAGCCAGTGCAGCAAGTTGCCGCGCGCGCCGGCGGCACTGGCGTAATGGTGCGGTATGCCTGCCACGAGATCGGCAAGGGTGCAGCCAGGGTGCTTGGCCACGAACTCGACCGCGTCATCCATGGTCCTGCGCCACGGCGTCGAGTAGCCCCGGTCAGAAGTGGTACCGGGCGCGTAGCGCTTCATGTCTGGATGAAGGCTTAGACGGTTCTGGCGCGGGAAGTCGAATCCTGTTCCTGGATTGCGCCGATCACGGAAGAAGCGAGGCGGTTCGACCTCACGTATCTCGCTATCCCTGACCTCGATAACACCGATGCCGTTCTGGCGGCAGAACAGCTTGGCGGCAAGAGACTGGTAGGCAGGCCAGTTGTAGCCGTTGATGGCGCCGGCCTCGTTGCGGGTATACCCTCCACCACGCTTGTAGTACGGGATGGCGATGCTCACCTGGTTGCAGTTCTCAAGCCACTTCGCGGCCTGGTCCAGGACCGAAAGGGTGAAGGACTTCTTGCACTCGATCACCCAAAGCACTGGCCCGCGGACCGCCGCGATGTCGGCGCGCCCCGTGCCATAGGTCATCTTGGCCTCGGGGTAGCAATCCCAGCCGAACCCTTCGAGCCATTCCATGACTTGCGCGGCGAGGGTCGCTTCGCTCACTGGTTCACGCTTGCGCATGAGCGGCCTCCAGGAGTTGTGCTGGTGTCGGCTGGGTGGCGAAGATCATCAGGCCGTAGACGTGGACGCTGTCATCTCCGAACGGGACATAGTTCAGGTCGTGGCGCGGCTTGCGCTCGCCCTTCTTGGCCCAGTTCTTCTGGCGGTGCACGAGCTCGCAGGCCTTGCAGCGGTAGCTGTAGTAGCTGGCGAACCACACGAAATCGGTCAGCACCTTCCAGGTGTCGCAGGTCCTGCAGAAGCGCTCGGCGACGCCGGCGGTCTCTCGGTTCAGTGCTGCCTTCACTGCTGCGCTCACTCTGCTCATGCCGCCGCCTCCTTCTCGAAGTCGAACAGCGTGGGCATGGAGAGCTCGAGGTCAAGGGCTTTGAGGTAGCGGACGCCGTCACGGTGGCTGCCGGCGTTCAGCTCGGATGCGCGGCCCTTCCGGCCCAAGCGGACCGCTCGGTTGGGCACGGTGTAGAGACCGCCGAAAGGGTCGAAGACCGTCTCGCCCGGGTTGCTATAGCGCTCGATCAGCCGGTCGACGATGTCGAACTGCAGCGGACAGATATGGTTCTCAAGGCCGCGGCGGGTCTGCTCCCCATTCAGCGTCCGCATGCGGTTGATGTCGTGCCAGACGTCGGGGTGGTGGCTCCCGGGTGCCAGGGACATGAACGTCGCCGGCAGCGCGCCCTTGTCCTCCAGCTCCTGGCCGATGGCCACATGCCGTCGGAAGTCGTAGACGGTGCGCAGCGTCTCTTCGGTGAAGAGCCGGCTGAGGACGTCCGGCGGATAGCCGGCCATCTCCTCAGCGGTCAGCAGGCGCTCGCCGCTGCTGCGCCAGAAGGCGTGGGCGTCGACCTGCCACCTGGCCCGGGTGTAGTCGGCCTTGTCCTTGACCACGCGCTCGTCGGCATAGGCCTTCGAGGTGTCCGTGGGCAGCTTCCGCATGAGCAGGATGTATTCGGGGCTGCCGACACCCATCTTGGTGCCGTCCTTGGCCTGCTCGGACCAGCCCAGGCGGTAGGTCTGGTTGTTCTCCCGCACCACGTCGGTGACCACGGTGATCATCCCCATGTAGGCGAAGCCGTGGCGCTGGTAGTGGAACAGGGTCTTGGCGTGGAAAGGGTTCACCGTGGGCATCCCCATGCCGGTGACGTTGCCGAACAGGATCCGGTCTTTGGTGTGGATGCAGGCCACGCGGCCCGGTTTCAGGACCCGCAACAGTTCCGGCGTGAGGAAGTCCATCTGCTTGAAGAAGTGGTCATCGCCGCTGGTGTGGCCGAAGTCGTTGTAGCTCGGCGTGTACTCGTAGTGGTTGCTGAATGGGATGCTGGTCACCACCAGGTCCACGCTGTTGTCGGCCATGCGCCGCGTCTCGTCCACGCAGTCGTTGTTCGCCACCGTCCAGTTGTGGCCGCTTTCCTCGGCGCGCTCGATGCCGATGCTTCGGGTCAAGGCCTGCACGGCCTTGGCACTGTTGAGTCCGTACTCTCGTATCAGCTGGGCCTGCTGCTCACGCGCGGCCTCATGCTCGGCCCACTTGCGCTGCAGGTCCGCCAGCACCTCACGCTCGGCCTCGGTGAAGATGACGTGGATGTCCACCGCTTCCTGTTGCAGGAAGCGGTAGATGCGGTAGATGGCCTGGATGAAGTCGTGGAACTTGTGGTCGATGCCGAGGAACACCGCGGCGCTGCAGTGGTATTGGAAGTTGTTGCCGCTGCCGTTCAGGCGCGGCTTGCTGGCCAGGTACTGGCTTAGGCCGTCGGCGAAGTCGTTGACGCACTGCTCGCGCTCGTCCAGGTCCTGGGTGCCGTAGACCTCGACGGCCGCAGGCACCGCTTCCGCGATCGCGTGGCGCTCCGATTCCAGGGTGTGCCAGAGCAGGAAGTGCCGCTTGGGTTCTGCCTCGACGATCTCCCGCATTTTGGCGACCCGGGGCCCTATGCTCTCCCGCTTCTCCTTGGCCGCCTGCTGCAGGTCCATGCCGGCGTTGCGGAACATCTGCTCCTGGCCATCGCGGTCGACGCCGGCGGCGGCATGGTCCACCGGGATCTCGTGGTAGTGGACCCTGAGCTCGGGGAGCGCATAGCCCTCGTCCGAGTATCCCAAGTCGCTGGGCTTCTGGATGGAGCAAGACCAGCTCGCGACCCAGGTCCAGAACTCCTTCGTCTTGTGGGGGTACAGCGTGAGGTTGTTGGCCTGGCTGGGGTCCCGCTGGAACCAGCGGGTCAGCGCCTGACCGGTGTCCATGATGCCGAGGAAGCCGGCGTAGTGGATCAGCTCCTTGTAGCGGTTCGGGCTCGGCACGGCCGTGCTGACGAACCTGTACCGGACGTCATCGAACAGCGTGAGGAAGGTCTGGTAAGTCTCGCTGCCGAAGCTGCGAAGCACCGCGGCCTCGTCCAGGTTGACGGCGCCGAAGGCCTTCGGGTCGATTTTGCCCTCGCGCACGCTCTCGTAGTTGGTGAGATAGAACTCCTGGCCGGCGCGCATCTCGTCGGTGCGACGGATGAACTGGAAGTCGATGCCCAGGAGCTTGCCGTCGTGGTTGAACTCTCGGCGGACGCCCAGCGGGCAAACCACCAGCGCCGGGCCACCGCTGTGGGGCTGGAGCAGCCGCAAGGTCTCGATGCCCATGAGGGTCTTGCCGAGGCCGAAGTTGGCGAAGTTCGCACGCCTGCCGCCAGCCGCCATCCAGCGCACGATGTCGCGCTGGTGCGGCTTGAGGATGGGGCTGATCTGCCCTTCGTCGAACTCGATGCCGCAGGCGCTCTCGAAGTTGACCTTGTCCTCAAGGAATTGGCGGTAGGCGTCTGTCATGGCGCCTCCCCGGGGATGCTGACGACCACGGTGCGCACCGACGTGCCGGACGACTTGAACGCATCCTCGGGCAGCTCGGAGATGAGGCCGCAGCGGTGCGCCACCAGGTCCCGGAAGTCCTCGGTCAGCCGGTCCGAGCGGAACAGCACGCCGGCACTCATGATCGAGACCAGGAGCCCGTCGGGCTTGAGGAACTTGAGGGCGTGCCGGACATGGTGGATGTCGGCCCGCTTCTCGAACGGCGGGTTCATCACCACCCGGTCATAGACAGGATCCGGAGCGATGGTCAGGAAGTCGGCCTGCCGGACCGTGAATCCGTAGTTCACATGGTCGTCCAGCATCTCGGTCAGCTTGGCGCAGTTGTCCGGCAGCAGCTCTATGCAATCCACCGGGCCATAGACCGCCACGCCCCTGGCGATGGCGCCCTGACCGGCACTCGGCTCCAGGAACCGGAGGTGCATCCGCACACGTGTCTGTTCCAGCATCCGCGCCACGATGCGCGGCGGCGTGGGGTAGTAGCCGAAATCCTGGGGGACGGTCACCTCACCGGTGAGCAACACCTGCTCCATGGCATCGGCTGCAGGCCGCTCGAACACATGGACCTGGCGCCCGCGCTGCCACTTGCCGCCGGCGGCCTCGATGACCTTGTTCACGGCGAGGTACTGCTTGCGCTCCAGCTGCTCGGGCAGGCGCAGGGTGTTGCCGTCTGCCTCGCAGCGGCTCAGCACGCCCAAGACGTCGTTGCTGACTCTCACGCGTCCACCGCCGCCGGCAGGTACTTGCGGACATAGGCGGTGATGTCGCTCACCCGGCGGAACTTCTCCGCGTCCTCGTCCGGTATCTCGAGCTCGAACTCTTCCTCGACGGCCATCACCAGCTCGATGGCGTCCAGGGAGTCGGCGTTGAGGTCATCCTGGAGGTCAGCCTCCTGGGTGACGTGCTCCAGCGCCACGCCGAGGTGGTCACTGATGATCTTGGTCAGGCGCTCTTCGATGCTTGCCATGAATCACTCCTTTCAGGTTTTCCGAATTGCCCGGAGGCTTGCCCTTTCTCTGCACAGCGGACACGCACTTGGCGCAGGCCAGGGTCTTGATGCGCTTGCAGGGCTCGCACCAGACCGGGCCCATCAGTCACAGCCCCGGCCGACGCTGCCGCGGTCACCGGTGGCCACGAAGTCCCGCCAGTGCACGAAGCCCTTGGTGCACCAGAAGCCCCAGTCGCGGATGCGGGGGCCGACGATGAACAGGGACCATGCGGGCTGGTCAGCGGGAATCACGAGGCGATGCGCGGCGCCGGAGCGGCGCAGCACGATGTCGCCGGCGCAGCGCTGCAGGTAACGCTTCTCGACGTGCGGGGTCATCCATTCGCGGAAGCCCCGGCTACGCTTCGGCACTACCTCGACGTAACTGCCCCGAAGCAAGATGCTGGCGTTGGGCCAGGGATGGTTGTGCAGCGCGCGGTCGTCGTCGCTCCGCAGGATCTGGTGGAGGTACATGCCGATGGGCCAGACCGGCCACGGCGCGCGGGGCAGCAGGTACCAGCGCTTGAGATAGGGACGCCGGGCGCCGCCGATGATGAAGTCGGGGTAGAGACTGAGCCGCATCCAGTTCGGGATGAAGTGCTCGACGTTCTCGCCCTGCCAGGGGTCGCGATCCAGCCATTCCAGGAACGGGCCCACCACCGGTCGGCCTCCCATGTCCTGCCAGTGGACCCACAGGAACCAGGCCACCAGCGCCGTCATGGAACAGGCGCCGATGCCGACGACGATGTGGAGCAGATGCAGGACATTCATGGTGCGGGCCTCGTCTCGATCTGAGGGAATAGGGCTTTCTGGCGGCCGTAGTTCGATGGGTACAGCGGATATGCGCGCTCGCCGGTCTTGGCGTCGGTCACCGCGTGTTCGCTCTCCACCACGAGCGGCTGGCCGTGCCAGCGGCGCTTGATGAGGGCGTTGACTCTGGCGCTCACCCTCGCCTCTTGGGCCAGAGGGTCATCCGGATTCAGAGACTTGAAGTGCGCGGCAATCTCCCGACGCGTGCAGCAGGGGTGCGCGACCACATAGGCAATGATCCTGTTCGCTTGGGACAGCTCGACACCGGGCGCCAGGATGCTGGCGTAGTAGGTCTCGATGCTGGTGTCGCGCACCGCGGTCTTCATCTGTCCGGAACCCTCCCATCGTCTTGGGCGCGGTCCGGGTCAAAACCACGTTCACGTGACGACGTTCCACGTGAAGCAGTGGAATTAGAGCTGCGGTATTCCTCCGCTTCTTGGAAGTCGGCGTTCGCGAAGCGACTGTTGGCGCCGTAGTACGACAGCAGCACCGTGTCGATGGGGCCGTTGCGCTGCTTGCCGACGATGGCTTCGGCGATGTTGGTCGCGAAGATGTTGGAGCTCGGCTCGTACTTGGCCTCGCGATACAGGAACACTATGACGTCGGCGTCCTGTTCGATGGAGC